>Ga0209536_100009263_pt1 | contig 14642 bp, 16 predicted proteins | sample DeeMarSeWOR28_12_FD_187461 | JGI IMG/M metagenome (GOLD analysis project Ga0209536, IMG submission 187461) | Marine sediment microbial communities from White Oak River estuary, North Carolina - WOR-2-8_12 (SPAdes) (version 2) | ecosystem: Environmental > Aquatic > Marine > Intertidal zone >...
TACACCGGGGCTCACAGGGACGACCTTGGGGTCCTCTGACACGAGGTCCCCCGATGTGACCGTCCTGATCTCGTCCTCAGCCTCCACGTCCAAGGTCAGCACGACCCTGCATAGGCCGCAGCCGAGCTCGCTCTCGCATTCACAGTCCTCGGGGAGGACGTAGCTGTCGAGGTCTGTCCTTAGGGGTGTGAGCCCTATCCTGTGGGCCATGACCTCGTCTGCGACGACGGATGAGTTGTCGAAGATGAAGAGGTCGTCGATTGTGAAGCACGGGACATCTGAGATCATGGTGCGCCTGAAGGCGTTCGCGAAGGCGACGTCGACGTCCTCAAGGACGAACCTGACTGTGTCCTCCGTGAGGCTGAGAATATCTACCTTCAATGTCATCCCTACAAGGTTCTAAGGTCTGCGGCCCCTTCTCCCGCCGGGCTTACGTGTCCCGTCGTGGGGGACCGGCGTGGTCTCCTCGATCCTTCCGATCCTGAAGTTGCTCCTCGCGAGGGCCCTGATGGCCGCCTGTGCCCCGGGTCCCGGGGTCTTGGAGCCTGAGCCTCCTGGGGCTCGCACCTTGATGTGGATGGCGTTGATGCCCCGGTCCCTTGCCACGTCGGCGACGTGCTGAGCCGCCTTCATCGCCGCGTAGGGGGATGGCTTGAGCCTGTCTGCCTTGACGAATCCCCCTCCTGATGCGAAGGCGATGGTCTCGGCTCCGGTTAGGTCGGTCATGTGGATGATGGTGTTGTTGAAGCTGCTGTAGATGTGGATGACCGCCCAACGCTCGCTCTCACTCAATGTTCTCATCTCCCGTTGCGCCCACGATTGCCAGCTCCTGCCTCATCGGGTGCTCCTTCGCGTTGTATGGGCTGGACTCGGAGTAGTCCAGCTTCTCCTCCTCGTGGATAGTCAATATGTGCCCTGGGGCCTTCATCTTCCTGCCTTCGACGGCGATGTGGCCGTGGGCGATGAGCTGCCTGGACTGGAATAGGGACTTGGCCAATCCTCGACGGAAGATGACTGTCTGGAGCCTCCTCTCAAGGAGGTCCTGAACCGCTAGCTCCAGGATGTCCTCCAGTGTCCCCCTCTCGGGAACGAGGCCCTGGCTGTGGAGTTTTTTGATCATCGCGCCCTCCGCGTCGGCCCTCTCAATGGGGTCCATGGAGAGCATCTCCCTCGCCCTGCGCCTCAGGGTGCTCAGCTCGGTGCGTGTGCGCCAAAGCTCCCTCTTATTGCGAAGCCCGTAGGCGCCTAGGAGTTTCAGCTCCTCCTCGAGCCTAGTTATGTCATAGGGGCGCTTGGGGGTGGTGTATAGCTTGTGCTTCTTCTTTGGGTCTCCCATCTCATTTCACCTATTGCTGCTGCTGTACTCTGCTCCTGCTCACGCCGACGCTTCGCCCCTTGCGGGCTGTGGTCTTTGTCCTCTGTCCCCTGACCTTGAGCCCCCGCGCGTGGCGGTTTCCCTTCCAGCTCCTCGTCTCCTTCATGAGGTCGATGTCGTCCTTGACCCTGAGGGTGAGGTCCGAGCCCAGGAGGTGGACGTCTTTGCCTGTATCGAGGTCCTTCCTCCTGTTGAGCATCCAGTTGGGTATCCCGCCGGATGCCGGGTTGTCGAGGATCTGCTCGAGTCGCCGGACGTCGGCCTCTGATAGTGTTCCCAGTCTGAGGCTTGGGTCGAGGCCTAGCTTCTTGATAATGGTCTTGGAAACCCTGATCCCTATGCCTTTGAGGTCGCATAGGGCGTAGGGGAGGAGCTTGGTTCCATCTAGGTTTGACCCGTGGAGCCTGACTATATAGTTGAATTCCCTGGACACGCGGAAATCTCCCGACTCTGTAGGTCAATGTAAAGCATAAAAACCTTATTAAAACATATCGTATTCCGGTGCTTCCATTCTAGCCCCATTATGATAGATCTCTTAAGACCGATCTGACTTGGTTATCACGTGTAAAGGAGGATTGTGGTGTGGGCGTGAAACGGGCTGCTGTGCTTGGCTGCGGGTCCGGGGGGATGACCATGGCCGTGGACCTTGGCCTCAAGGGCTTCAAGGTGAACCTCTTCGACTTCCCGGAGTACGACCGGAACCTACGGGCCGTGGAGGAGCGGGGGAGCGTAGAGGCGACGGGGAATCTTGAGGGTCGCGTCGAGCCCGACGTGATCACGACGGACATGGCCGAGGCGGTGGAGGGGGCCGACGCCGTTTTCCTCGCCATCAGGGCGTACGGCGCCGAGAGGTTCATAGGGGAGGCCGCGAAGAACCTGGAGCCCAGCCAGGTGCTGCTCAACTGGTCGTCCTACCTCTCCGCCCTGAGGACCTACGAGATGTTCAAGGAGACGGCCCCCGAGGGAGCCATCCTGGGGGAGGGGGCTATCCTCCCCTACTTCGTGAAGCCCGTGGAGCCGGGGGTGATGCACGTCTTCGGGGTCAAGGCCCACCTCTGGGCTGCGGCTATGCCGTCCAATGACACTCCCGAGATGATGAAGGTCGTCAGGGAGTTCTTCCCCAACTGCGAGGCGGCGAGGAACGTCCTGGACACGAGCCTCACCAACCCGAACCTCCAGGTCCATGTCCCCCCGGCCCTCCTCAACACGGGGACCTGGGAGAAGACCGGAGGAGATCTGGAGTTCTACGGGACGCTGATGACCCCCAAGGTGGCGGCGGTCATGGACGCCGTCGACAAGGAGAGGATGGCAGTGGGGAAAGCCCTCGACCTGGAACTCATACCCAAGCCCGAGGTCCTCAAAATGGAGTACGGACAGTACGGGGTTGAGGGGGAGACCATGTACGAGGTCTACAGCACCTTCGCCTCCCACAGGTCGTGGAGGCCCGGGCTGAGCCTGGACGACTTCGCCGCCAGGACCGCATTCGGGGAGGACCTGATGTACGGGTTCGTCTTCATCTCCTCTCTAGGCGACCAGCTGGGGATCCCCACGCCGGCCATCGACACCATGGTGAGCCTTGCTCAGCTTGTGATTGGGACCGACTACTGGGGTGAGGGCGCCACGGCTGAGACGCTCGGGCTGAAGGATATGTCAGCCTCCCAGATAATGGAGTACGTGACGACGGGGGTGAGATGAGGCAGGCGAACAGCTAACCTGGGCCATCATCCGCAGCCTCATCTAGGTCCGAGGCCGCAGTCTCCTCCTCCGGAGGGCGCCTGTTCATGATCAGCAGGATCTCGTGGACGACGATGGCCGCCACGAACCCGGCGACCGACGACATGACGCTTCCCATTGATGTGTAGATTCCCAGGAGCGTCGAGACCCCGAAGTAGATGACGAAGGATATGACGTTGATTATGATGACCTTGTGGCCGTGCTTCACGGGGAATGATGCGCCCCCCTATTATTTAATACATGATCGAGGGGGGGAGCGTTGAGATTTGGGTAGGCTGTGTCTATGGGCTGACTACTTGTTCAGCTAACTCATAGACATGGATTAGGTGGAAGTTAAGAAAAGAGTATGGGGCTAATAACTGGAGAGACGTCGAAAAAATACGTTATTCTACAATATTCTACGAAAAAATAACCTGTCTGAACGGATCACCGAGTCCTTAACGATAAAGGAAGATGAAAACGCCTCCCCGTGAGGGGGAGGGGGGGACCCTCAAATCGTGAATACCCCTCCAATCACCTCAATCAACGTGAAAAAAGCTCTGACCAGATCCGAATCAGGTCAAAACCGTGCTCCTAGCGGGATAGACAAGGGAGAAATACGGTGGGCAGGCTACTCGTGGGGGAAGACCAGCCCCAGGGAGTATATCAGCGCCATCCCCAGGATGAACACCCCGAACTGGATCAGCGACCTCCTGAAATCCCTCTCATGCTGGAGCTCGGGCACCAGCTCTGACGCCGCGAGGTACAGGAACGCCCCAGCGGAGAACGAGATTAGGAGCCCGCTCAGGGCCTCCACGGTCTCCAGGAAGAACGTGGCGAACACACCGCCCGCAACGACGCAGAGGGCGACCGCGAAATTCAGCATGAGGGCCCTCGCCCTGTCGAAGCCCGCGTACACCAGGATCCCAAAGTCCCCCATCTCCTGGGGGAGCTCATGGAAGATCACGGCGATGGTGGCCACCAGCCCCACCTGGAAGCTCACCGTGAAGCTCGCGGCGATGACCATCCCGTCGATGAAATTATGGACACCATCCCCCAGCAGGTTCAGATACGCAAAGCCCCTCGTCTCCTCCACATCGAGCTCCCCCATGTCCTCATGATGCCCGTGGCCGTGATACCAGTAGATGAACCTCTCCAGGAAGTAGAACACAAGGTACCCGAACGCGATGTATAGGAACACCACATGATCATCCACAAGCTCCACCGCCTCGGGGAGGAGATCGAACATGGCGGCACCGAAGATGGAGCCCGCAGAGAACGCCAGCAGGAAGAAAAGGATGGAGTGGAGCCGCTCCTCGTTCAGGGACAGCGCGAAGATGCCGCTCAGAGAGAAGAGGCTCACGACGAAGGTAGCTAAAACAATGGTAAAAGTCTCAGGGATCATGGATAAAAAAGGAACACCGGGCTATATAATATTAAACCTAAATCAGGCCCCCTCATCCGAGCCGTAGCTCCGAGCCCGGATGCCCCCCAGCCTCAGCGAGTTCAGGATAACCCCGAGGCTCAACCCCATATCCCCCACAGCCACGGCCATCCACAGGCTCGCGTACCCGAAGAACGCCAGGGCAGCCACCCCCAGCTTCACCAGGATGGAGGCCGCGATATTCTCCCTGATCCTGCTCATGGTCGCCCCGCTCAGCTCAACCAGGTAGACAATCCTCCCCAGATCATCCTCCATCAGCGCCACGTCAGCCGTCTCCAACGCCACATCGCTCCCGATCGCCCCCATCGCAACTCCCACATCCGCAGCCGCCAGCGCAGGAGCATCATTAACCCCATCGCCCACCATAGCCACAGCCCCAAACATCTCCCGAAGCCCCTCGACAGCCGCCACCTTCTCCTCGGGGAGGAGATTAGCCGAGAAACCGTCAAAGCCCAGCCTGTCAGAGATAGCCCTCGCCGTGACCTCGTTATCCCCGGTCAGCATCTCAACGTGGATGCCCATCCCCTTCAGCCCAGAGACCACCTCTACGGCCCCAGCGCGAAGCCGATCCATGAGGGCGATCGCCCCGACTGTGCAGTCGTCCTGGGAGACGAGTACAACGGTCTTACCCTGCCCCTCAAGCTCGTCGACGACGCCGTCCACGACGGGGATCTCAAGCTCCTCGAACAGCCTCAGGTTCCCGATGCAGCAGGTGGTGTCGTCCACGCACGCCTCCACGCCCCTCCCAACGAAGGCCCTGAAATCCGTCGTCTCCACCACCTCAACCCCCTCAGCCTCCGCCCTCTCCTGGATCGCCCGCGCGATGGGATGCTCCGCCTTCGCCTCCAACGCCACAGCCAGCCTCAGAACCTCCCTCTCGGGCACCGTGAAAGAGACCACATCGGTCACACCGAGCTCCCCCCGAGTGACAGTGCCCGTCTTATCGAAAGCGAAAGCCTTAGTCCGGCTGACCTGCTCGATGAACGTGCTGCCCTTGACGAGGACCCCGTTCATACTGGCGCTGGAGATGGCTGAGACCATGGCGACCGGGGTGGAGATGGCCAGGGCGCACGGACATGCGACGACGAGCATGACCAGCGACTTGTATACCCAGACATGGAGGGGCTGGCCCAGGAGCAGGGGGGGTACGACTGCCACAAGCACGGCGAGAAGGATGACCGCGGGGGTGTAGATCCGGGCGAACCTGTCCACGAAGGCCTCGGTCGGGGAGCGGCTCTCCTCGGCCTCCTCGACCATCTCGAGGATCCTCGCGAGCATGGTCTCCTCCGCGAGCTTCGTGACCTGTACGCCCACGAAGCCGTCGATGTTCATGGTGCCCGCGTAGACATCGTCCCCCACCTGCTTAGAGACTGGGGCCGACTCACCGGTGATGGTGGCCTGGTCGACGCTGGAGGCCCCCTCGATCACTACCCCGTCCAGGGGCACACGGTCACCCGGCCTGAGGACGAAGACATCCCCGGGCCAGACCTCCCCCACAGGCACGACCACCTCCTCCCCGTCCCTCCTCAGCGTAGCCACCTCGGGCTTCAGCTCCATGAGCGCCTCGATGCTGTGCCTAGCCCTGTCCGCGGCGTAGTCCTCCAGCTTCTCGGCGATATTGAACAGGAACACGACCGCCGCCCCCTCCTCCAGGTGCCCGATGGCGAAGGCGCCGACAGCGGCGATGGAGATCAACAGGTTGATGCTGATATGGGCCCTCAGCAGACCCCTCAAGCCGATCTCAGCGATCTTGTACCCAGACAGGACCATGGTCGCCACGATGAGGAGATCCGAGGGCAGGGACTGCCCGTACAGATACCTAAGTGCAAGGCCAAGGGCGAGGGTGACCCCCGACACAGCGAGGGGTATAATGCCTCCCTCAGAGTGCTCGTGGACGTGAGCTCCCTCGTGGTCGTGTCCGTCTTCATCATCGTGGTCGTGATCGTGGTCGTCGTGGCTGTGGTCCATCTACGTACTCCCCTCCCTCACTCATCGGAACGGTCCGAGAGCGGTTTATTAATCTGATGCTATAAAAAGTAGGTTAATTCATAACATTTAATAAAAAATCATCAATATCTTAATAACCGATATGACCGTCATCAGCCTCTCGCTGACCCCAGACCTCTTGGAACGGCTCGACGACTTCATAGAGAAGTCCGGCTACTCAAGCCGGTCAGAGGCCATCAGGCTCGCGATACGGGACGTCATCTCCCAGTTCTCCCTCCAGAGACTTGAGCACGGGCAGGTAATGGCGACTGTCACCGTCCAATCAGACAGGGAGCGCCACGAACACAGCGCAAACCTCATGGCCCTCAGGCACGAGTTCGATGAGAACATATTCAGCAACACCCATTTCCACATCGGGCGCACGTACTGCATAGATGTGTTCATAATACGGGGGCCTTTGGAGGTCGTCCTAGACTTCATCAGGAAGACGAAGGCCATCCGGGGAATCGCTGAGGTAAAATACACCATGACTCCTGTCGAGGACGGCCCGGACTAGACCATTTGCCTATTAATCGGAAAATCAACCATGAGCAAAATGGAAGCCAGGGCTTGAATCGAAGGGGGTTTCTAATCCTGCTACCTGGCTCCCAACCACAACTCTCACCATCAGTTATTTTCCCTGATGTGACGCACAACAGCTAGTTAGGGTAACAGCTCAACCGCTGGACGTTGACATATGAAAAGAGAGGAAGTGCTCTACTCTCGGGAGAAGCCTTCCCCGAATGTGATCAGGGTGATGGTTGTCTTCACGCTATCGAGACGCCTGATCTTGTTGAAAACTATCTCCTTGACCTTCTCCATGGAGTCCGCCTCTACCTGTGCAATCACGTCGTATATTCCGTACAGGGAGGAGATATCCATTATCCCCTCCACCTCTCTCAGCTCCGATACTACCTGAGCCTCCTGACCTAGCTCAGTGTTAATCAGGACATACGCTCTCATGTTCATCGCTCCGATAGTTCCTACAATTAGTTTTGCAGGAGCCTATATCTATGTTTTCATATTCAATAGAAATAGGTAGGAGCTCCCCATAGCCTGCAAATGTAAGGTGTCACCATCCCTCATTGAATATTGTTATCAGCATTTTTTTACAGTGGTCCAACTCCCGAATGATCGGATTGGATCATCCCGGATAGACGAGACATGGATGAAAAGACGAAATATGTCACAGTCTCGATACCCCGCGGCATCGCGAAAGACATAGACGGTCTCATCCAGGAACTAGGTTACTGGCCGAGCAAGAGCTCATTCGTCAGGGAGGCCTGCCTTGAGAAGATATGGTCAGAACGGAAGAAGCTGAGAGAGCTGAGGGACAACAAGCAGAAGACGGATAGACAGTAGCAGGGGATTGAACCTCCCGGGGCAGAGCCTAGATGATGAATGTCTCCTTCTCCACCTGGCGATCCGCGACGCCGAGGTCCGCCACCCTGAACTTCCGTCCTCCGTAGAGCTCCACTTCCTCCTCGCCCGCGTAGAAAGCAGCGACGATCCTCCCCAGGGAGTCACACTTCATTATGCCACTGCCGCTCGCAGCTCCCACATAGATCATCCCCGGCTCCCCCGAGACGACAGGTGCGCCGTCAAGGCTGTTGACTGCGTACTGGCCTGCCCAGCTGTTCACGGGGCGGAGGTCGGCGAAGCAGGGGAAGTACTTGACGAGGACGTGGTAGAGGCTGTCAGTGTAGTAGTCCTCCTCCGCCTGGGGGTCGTCCTCTAGTCCGAAGGGGCGCCCCAGGTCGTCCGCGCAGCCCAGCCAGACGCTCCCCTCGGTGACCTCCGCTTTGAGGAAGACCCCCGACTTCGGTAGCACTGTGAGGGGGAGAGCCCCCTCCTCGTTGAGGCCCTTCACGTCCATCAGCCCATCAAGTTTGGGATCCTTGAACACGAACAGCTGGCGCTTCTTGGGCCTCATCAGGGCGTCTACTCCGATGGGGTCCAGCAGCGTCTCCGACCAGACCCCCGCTGCGACGACGGTGGTCTCCGCCTCTATGGTCCCCCTGCTGGTCTCCGCGCCGGTGATCCTCGCCTCCTGCCAGACGAAGGGCTCCCCGGGGATTCCGAGCTCGGGCTCCCCCTTCAGGATTAGCTTGTGGACCTCTGTACCGTAGGACACCTCGCCCCCGAGCTTCAGGTACTCCTCCTCGTAGCTCCGGACCAGGGCGTCGGCGTCGATGCTCCCCGACTTGGGGCAGAAAAGCCCGGTCTCCACGGACTCCAGTCCTATGAGCTCCACCTCCTCGTCGTCTCCGAGGTCGGTGACTAGGTCAGGGATGGCTTCTTGTAGCTCCTCTTTTCCCAGCTCTCTCAGCTCGACTCCGTGTTCCACCATTCTGGAGATGGCCGGCTTCGCGGCTCTGTGCTGCTCCTCGCTGAAGAGCCAGAGGTAGCCGATGAATCCCAGCTTTATGTCGTGTCCCAGGTCCTCCTGCATGTGGGTGAACCAGTCTATGGTGGAGTCCGCCAGCAGGTAGTTGGTCTCAGAGGTGAATGTGTTCCTGAATGCCCCCTCGCTCTTCGCGCTGTTTCCCTGGCCGGGTCCGCCGTGTCTGTCGACGACCAGCACGGATTTCTCGGGGTTCCTCCTCTTGAGGTGGTAGGCCGAGCTGAGGCCGAGGGCTCCAGCCCCGATGACGAGGATGTCGCACTTCATTCCGATCTACCTATGGTTTATGATTGGTGTTTTAAGCGTTGTCCAGATGTCGTGCTAATGGTGGCTCTTCCCCCGTTTCCTTTGTGTGTTCGCAGCGTAAGTCTCTAATATGTCCGGCCATGGTGGGTGATCTGGTGTATCCATGCCTTTAGTTGAGATTAAGTGGTGGAGTGGCAGGGACGACGCGACGAAGGCGAAGGCCATTAAACTCGTGACGAAGGCCGTCTGCGAGGCCTGTGGCTGTGAGGCCGACGCCGTCTCTGTCATCATACATGACGTGCCTAAGGCCAGCTGGGGTAAGGGCGGTAAGCCCTTCGGCTAGCCCCCTTTTTTTATTTTCTAAGGCGTGGTGTCCGCCGGGTGGCGTCTGTGCCAGTCGGTGTTCTCCTGGTATCTCTTTGCGACGGCGATGATAGTGTTCTCGGCATAGGCTCTCCCCATAAACTGGATGCCCGTGGGTAGCCCTGCCTCTGTGAATCCGCTGGGCACCGAGATGGAGGGGAGCCCGGCCCCGTTGCCCACAGCCCCCATGACGTCCCTGGATGTCCCCGGGGAGGTCCGTCGGAACTCCTCGACGATGGGGGATGCGACGCGCCTGCTCGTGGGGGCCACGACGGCGTCGAATCCGGACATGGCCTCGTCCGCCGCCCTAGCCATCTTCGCCCTGAGGCGGGTGGCCCTGATGTAGTCCTTGGCGAGGACCACCATGCGGGGGTAGGCCCCGTAATGGTCCTCGGGGGCGGTGAGCTCCGACATCTTCCCGCTCTCTATGAACTCCTCGTGGGCGCTGGCGGCCTCGGCGCTGAGGATCACCCGTGTAATGGCCTCGTACGGGAGGTCTGGGAACTCCACATCCTCTATCGTGGCGAACTTGCTTAGGGTGTCCAGGGCTGCCTGGAAGTTGGCGCCTATCTCCTCGTCGATGCCCTCCGTCCCGTCCTTGATTATGGCCAGCCTGAAGTTCCTCTGGGTGACCTCGTAGCTGTAGGGTCGTTGGGTTGCGGATGGGTCTTCTGGGTCGCTGCCTGATATGGCCTCGAGGACCAGCCCGCAGTCGTCGGCCGTGAGGCAGAGGGGACCCAGCTTGTCCAGGGTGTAGCTGAGGGCCATGGCCCCGGCTCTACTCACCCGTCCGTATGTGGGGCGCAGCCCGGCCACCCCGCAGTTGTTAGCTGGGGAGAGTATGGAGCCCCAGGTCTCGGAGCCGATGGCGAAGGGGACGAGCCCGGCGGACACAGCCGCCCCCGAGCCGCTTGATGAGCCCCCCGTCCAGGTCTCCGGGTCCCAGGGATTTCTTGGGGGCCCAGTAAACGTGGCGTGGGGCTGGCGGTATCCCATGCCTCCTGCGAACTCTATCATCGCCAGCTTTGCGGTGAGGATGGCGCCAGCCTCCCTGAGCTTGGTGATCACGGTTGCGTCCTTCTGGAATATCTGGTTTTTTAGGGGTGCCGCTCCCCAGGATGTGGGGATCCCCCCCGAGGTGGCCAGGAGGTCCTTGACGCCGTAGGGGACGCCGTGGAGGGGACCCCTGTAGGTCCCCGATCTGATCTCGTCCTCCGCCTTCTCGGCCTCCGAGATGGCCCTCTCCCGGGTCACCGTGACCACGGCGTTGTACCTGGGGCCTATCTCCTCTAGCCGTTCCAGGGAGGTCTCCGTGAGTTCCACCGGGGAGATCATCTTCCTCCGTATCCCGTCGCTGAGCTCCCTGATGGTACTGTAGACGTTGGCCCCCACCGTCTAATCGTCCCCCCTGTATGGTCTGAATACGAAGAATGGCTCGTCCCCGTTCTCGAGCCTGACCTCCCGGAGCTTCTCCGCCGCCTCGACTATCCGGTCGACGCCCTTCTTGACCTCGGCTAGCTCGTCTTCTGATAGGCGGTCGCCGTACCTCTCCTTGATGATGCTGAATAGGTACCCGGACTCGTTGTTCTCTTTTGACATTACGGTTAGATGAGTGGCGTCTCGATTATTTGAGATTAATCAGATGGGAGGTTGGTAGTTGGGTTCCCCTTGTCGATATTCCCTCCTTTTCTGCGTCGAATTTTATGTATGTGTCCCTACTTTTTTGACGCTTTCTCGGGGAATTATCCCTCATTTTGACATGAACCAGGTCCATTTGGAGCCTTTTCCAGGTTCCTTGTGCTGATTGGAGCGTTTTTCAATGGCAGATGCATGACCCCCCCTCCCCCCTACACGGGATCGATGTGGTTAGGCTCCGTGTCTCCGTTGTACTTCGTTATTATATAATTAACATTCAATATTATGAAAAGGGGTATTCGGCGTGGATGGTCTTGTAGAGACTGATGTGCTCGTTATCGGAGGCGGGCTGGCAGGTTGCTTCACAGCTGTAGGTGCGCGGAGCAGCGGCGCGGATGTCGTCCTTGTGGATAAGAACTACGTGGGGCGGACTGGGTGCAGCGTCTACGCGGCCGGGATGGCGTTGTTCAACCCTGACTGGGGGGACGATATCGAGGCCTGGTTGGAGCAGTACTCCAGGGTCGGCGAGTACGTTGTCGACAGGAGCTGGGCCAGGATACTGCTGGAAAACTCCTATGACCGGCATCGCGACCTCGTGGACTGGGGGGTCACCTTCTACAGGAAGGACGGGTCGAGGGGGAGCCTGGATCCCGGGGAGGAGCCGGATAGACCGTTCTGGCTCAAGAGCAGGTATCGGCACATGTGCACCCTAACCATGTTCGGGGGCCACGACAAGATGGTGCATGCGAGGGGGGCGGTCCTCGACAGCGGATGCACGATACTTGACCGGGTCATGATCACGGATCTCATTGTTGAAGATGGGATGATCGCTGGAGCCGTGGGATTCCACGTCCGCACGGGTGAGTTCGTAGCCATCCAGGCTAAGGCTACTGTTCTTGCCTCGGGTATGGTGAGCTTCAAGGGCGCCGGCTTCGGACGCCATATGGGGACGGGCGATGGCCAGGCGATGGCGTACCGGGCGGGGGCTGAGATGAAGAGCATGGAGTGGGGGGGCTTAATGTACTGTATCAAGGACTGCGACTCCGTCATCGTCGACGGCCCCACCTGGGACACGGGGGAGAGCAAGGACAACGTCACCAACGCCCTGGGGGAGAGGTTCCTCGGCGACGAGGGGAACCCCGGCACAGTCACCTTGGTCCTGTGGCCCCAGGAGGTCCACGCCGGCCGGGGCCCCATCTACCACGAGCCCTACGGCGTCGACAGGGAAGCGTACAAGGAGGAGATCATCGACTACGAGAGCAAGGCAGAGGGCCCATGGATAACGATGCTTGACAGGGCAGGCCTTGACATCTTCAACGACCGCCTCGAGCAGATAACAGCCTACGTGGGCGCAAGACCTGGAGGAGGCGTGAAGATAGACGCGGGATGCGCCACGAGCCTTCCCGGGCTATACGCCGCGGGTGACGCATCCGGATGCGGCTTGGGAGGGGCAGCATACCCCGCAGGGGGAACCGGGATGAACAAGGCAGCCGTCACGGGCCACATCGCCGGGGTGAACGCTGCGGAATATGCGGGAAAGTCCGGTGCTGTGAATATCGACGACGCCGTCATCGAGCGATATAGAGACTCAGTCTTCGGCCCGCTAAGGAGGAGATCCGGCTTCTCGACGGACCACGTGACGAAGCGCGTGCAGCAGACCCTGTTCCCATACGAGGTGCACATGGTGATGCACGAGGAACGCCTCAACGCGGCGTTGACCATGGTGGGCTTCTTCAGGGACCACCTGCTACCGAGGATGAGGGCCGTAGACCTCCACGACCTGCGGAAGGCCCACGAGGCCCGGAACATGGTCCAGACTGCGGAGATGATCCTCCGTTCATCCACTGTCCGGAAGGAGAGCCGGGGCACCTTCTACAGGGAGGACTACCCGGATAGGGACGACGAGAACTGGCTCAGGTGGGTCCTGTTCAAAGAGGAGGAAGGGGAGATGAGACTCTGGACCGAGCCGGTCCCCGAGGACTCCCACGGCGACAGGTCGATGCCCTACGATGAGAGGTATCCCCTCAAGTACAGGAGGGAGTAGATGTGCCGATAGAGAAGATTGACCTCGACCTATGCACCGGCTGCGGGATATGCGCCAACTCGTGCCCCATGGACGTGATATACTGGGATGAGAAGGCTGGTAAGCCATACATCCGGTACCCCGAGGACTGCGCGGCCTGCTACAGCTGTGAGCTTGACTGCCCCGTGAAGGCCGTGTACGTCTCACCCCAGAGGGGCAGACCTGTCCCCCATCCATGGTAAAAAAAGGCCAATGAAAAAGGACTAGGATGGGTCTACCAGAAGGCCAGCGGTATCTTGACCTTGATGGCCTTCGCCGGGCACTCGACCTGACATATGAAGCAGAGCTGGCACTCGTCCGGGTACTTCACGTAGGGCCTGTTCTTTTCTTCTTCCCAGGCGATGATGTCCAGGGGGCAGAGCTCGTAGCAGCGCTTGCAGCTTGTGCACTTCTCGTAGTCGAATGTGGCGGTCATGGCTTGACCTCCTTCACGGCCTCGTACTCCTCACGCGTCGGAGGCCTCTGCTCCACGGTCTTCCGCTTGCATAGCTTCATCTCTCCGTCCTCTTGCTTGACAACTACCCTCTGCCGGTACCACGTGGGGTGCTGAGTCGGATAGTCTCGCCTGTCGAGGAAGTGGCGCCCGTAGGGCACCGACTCCGTGCGGAACAGGGACGCCGCCATGTGTATCTCCGCGACGGTCATGATGTTCCTGACCTCAGCCGCCCTCATGAGCTCGTGGGGGTTCCCCGCCTTCACCTTGGGCAGCCACTTCTCACGGACCTCGCGCAGCAGCCTCAGGCCGTGCTCCAGCATGGGGCCCGTCTTGGAGATATGGGCGAACTTCGTCATGATGCCCCTGACTTTCTCCTCGAGCTCCTGGGGCGGGATGCCCTCCTCCCTGCCCATGGGGGCCAGAGCTGCCTCCTCAATACCCTTCAGCTGCTTCGCGTCTATCGGCGTCCAGTCCCCCTGGAGGTCAGCGTACTTGGCTGCCGCTATCCCGGCGCGCCTGGCGAACGCGTATGCCCCCGAGAGGCTGTCCTGCCAGATCTCGTCTCCGGCGGCGTAGAGCCCCGGGAGCGTGGTCCCGCCGTAGTAGTTGAAGACTGGTCCCCCGAGGAAGCCGATGGGCTGGCTCTCGAACTCGGCCGGGTCCTCCCTCCTGTCGATCCCACGCTGCCTGTAGTACTCCGTGAGGACTACGTCGGGATGGTTCTTCTCGTCCCCCGTGTAGGCTAGCAAGTAGTCCATCTGTTCATCTGTGAGGTCCCTGGCGTCCCAGAAGAGGGGTCCGTTTCCTTTCTCCTCCTCCAGGTGCATGGCGTAGCTCCTGCTCCAACGCTTCCTATAGGTCTCCGTGAGGAAGTCCTCGCCCTTTCCGTTGACGCATTTTCCCCCCCAGAACCTGGCCATGATGTTCCCCTGCATGTGGTCTGTCCCCACCACTATA
>Ga0209536_100009264_pt1 | contig 14642 bp, 12 predicted proteins | sample DeeMarSeWOR28_12_FD_187461 | JGI IMG/M metagenome (GOLD analysis project Ga0209536, IMG submission 187461) | Marine sediment microbial communities from White Oak River estuary, North Carolina - WOR-2-8_12 (SPAdes) (version 2) | ecosystem: Environmental > Aquatic > Marine > Intertidal zone >...
CATTCATCGTACTGGCCGGATTTAAAGTAATTACATTTTTGTGCATTACCTGCTTTACCTTCAGCTCATAGGTCAGCTCCTGAGTCTTTGTTGGTCCTTTATGTCCTACAGTCTTCATACCTTTGATATCGCTCGCGGTCATATTATCTTTTGCATGACTTTATCGTAATCCAGAAATATTGTTAAATGTTATGGTTAAATGATTTCTGTTTGCTGCTTTCGAAACACCCTATAATCCCATTTTTATATAGTTTACCACAACACTCAAACATTCCGTTTTTTGCAGCAAGAAGAACTATTCCCTTTTCTTTTGCGAGGTCGATAATTTCATCACTTGGTCTCTTCCCTCTAACAAAACATATAACATTGACCCCTGCGTTCTCAGCAGTATAGACTACCTGCGGTGTTATTAGTCCTGTAAAAAGTAGGGTATTAGTCTTTATAAATGCCAATACATCACTCATCAGATCGGCTCCACAAGCCATCGTAATATTTACTTGTGATTCGTTTTTAACAGTACTTAATATTTCGGCATCAAGAATTTTTACTATTTCACTAACTTTCATGTTTTCTACTTCTTTTCTTCTTTACAACAGGATAGGGTTCTTCTGTCCCTGTAATATTTTCCATTTCCTTGCCGGTAATTTTAATAACTGCGGATACCTTTTTAGGACAGACATCCAGACATGTCCCGCATTTGTTACATTTTGACTGATCAATAATATGAACATATTTCAGGTCGCCTTTGATCGCTTCTGTAGGGCACTCTTTTAAACATTTTTTACATCCAATACATTTATCAGGAACTATGTAATATTTAATTAAATTTTTACAGACAAGTGCCGGACACCTTTTTTCCTTTATATGCGCTTCATATTCATCTCTGAAATATTGAAGGGTAGATAGAACCGGATTTGGAAGTGTTGTTCCAAGTCCGCATCCTGATGCGTCCTTAATGGCATAACTGACTTCCTCAAGAAATTCCAGATCTTCTTCTTTCCCGTTACCATTTTGTATATTGGTCAGAACCTCAAGTAAGGCTTCACTTCCGTCCCTGCAGGTTGAACATTTTCCACAGGATTCATCATTGGTAAACTGGATGAAGAATTTTGCCACATCGACCATACAGGTATCTTCGTCCATAACAATCATTCCGCCTGAACCCATCATAGAACCTGCCTTTGTGAGACTTTCAAAATCAATAGGTACATCAACCATACTGGCAGGAATACATCCTCCTGAAGGACCACCTGTCTGGATAGCTTTAAATTTTTTATTGTCGGGAATTCCTCCGCCAATATCATAGACTATCTCCTTAAGTGTTATACCCATTGGAACCTCGATAAGTCCGGCATTATTTACTTTTCCAACAAGTGAAAAGATCTTGGTTCCTTTACTTGTTTCAGTTCCTATTTTTGAATACCATTCTGCTCCCCTGTTTATTATTACAGGGACAGTCGCCCAGGTTTCAACATTATTTATAACGGTTGGACAGCCCCATATTCCTGACTGGGCGGGATACGGGGGACGTTGCACAGGTTCAGGGCCTCTTCCTTCTATAGAAAGAATGAGCGATGTCTCCTCTCCACATACAAAGGCGCCTGAACCTTGCCTGATCTCCAGTTCAAAGCTGAAATCAGTTCCAAGGATCTTATCTCCCAGAAGGCCATATTCTTTTGCATTGGAAATAGCTAAATTCAATCTTTTCAAAGCAAGCGGGTATTCATTTCTTACATAGATATATCCATGGGAAGCGCCGATTGCATATCCTCCTATTATCATACCTTCAATCGCGGAAAGCGGATCCGATTCAAAAACACTCCTGTCCATATATGCACCAGGATCTCCTTCATCGCAATTGCATATAATGTATTTAGGATTATTTTTTTCTGCCCTGCAAATCTTCCATTTTGTCCCTGTTGGAAATCCCGCACCACCTCTTCCTCTCAGCCCTGCGCGTGTAATTTCATTAATCACATCTTCAGGTGTCATTGAAGTCAGGGCTTTTTCAAGACCTACAAAGCCATCCCTGGCAATATATTCATCAATCTTTTCAGGATCAATTATGCCCTTATTTCTCAAAACAACAAGCAACTGCTTTTTGAAGAAAGGGATTTCCGAAAGCAATGGTACAGGCTCTTTCTTTTCCGGGGGAGAAAACATAAGTCGTTTGACAGGTCTTCCTTTCAGCAAATGTTCCTGAACCAGATAAGGAATATCATTCGCGGTTAAAAATCCATAGAAAATTCCATCGGGCTGAACGACCATGAGAGGTCCCTGACCACAGAAACCATTACAGCCGGTAATTATAACAGACACCTCTTCTTCAAGTCCCTGTATCTGGATCTCTTTTTCAAGGATTTCGAAAATTCCAAAGGCTCCGCCAGCAACACAGCCGGTTCCTGTACAGAGCATTAATTCTATTCTTCTTGCAGCCATAAATTATCCTCCTTTTTCTGAGCCGATACCAATTGCATAATCCGCGACAATATTGCCGCCAAGAACATGTTCTTTGAAAATTCTCTTTGCCTTTTTCGGAGTCAGTTTAACATATTTAACCGGTGGAGAATTCAGGAGTTCAATGGTAGCCATCGGTTCCATTGAACACAGCCCCGCACAACCCGAGGTAGTAAGCATTACATCCTTATCAGTTAAGATTTCAATTTCACCGAGAAATGCGGAAACTATTTCTCTTGCACCTGCAGCTATTCCACATGTTCCCATATGAACAGTTATCTTGCTTCTATATTTTCCCTCTCTGAGATAAATATTCTTTTGAGCTTCTTCTCTTTTTTTTCTTAATTCATCAAGAGTTAGTTGTGACATCTTGTTCCTTTGGTTGATATTTTTCAATAATTCCCGGAATATCCTTTGTGGATAATTTACCGAAGACAGTATCTCCTGTCATTATAGCGGGCGCGAGTCCACAGCAACCGATGCATCTCACTGACTGAAGTGTAAACAACATGTCAGGAGTAGTTTCATTCACTTTTATATCAAGAACCTCACTTATTCTATCCATCAGCCTTTCTCCTCCTTTCACATAGCAGGCAGTTCCCATGCAAACATTAAGTATATGTTTGCCTCTGGGAACAATACTAAAAGAGCTGTAGAAGGTTGCAATCTTAAAAATCCGGGATAGGGGAATGTCGAGCTCCTGAGAAACATAATTCAAGGCATTTTCGGGAAGATAGTTATATGTAGAATTTATTTGCTGAAGGATCGTCATTAGCGGACCTTTAATATCCTTATTTGTCTGTACTATTTCCGTCACTTGGTCCTTGAATTGTGGTTCAAGCTCTACATTTGTTTTTTCCCTGGGTTGGACTATATTTCTTGTCGGGCAGTTGGTTATGCATGTTCCGCACCCGGAGCATTTTTCTTCGTCTATGTATCTGGGTTTTTTATTAAGGATTATCTTATAATTTCCCGCTTCACCTTCTATTTTTTCAAAATCCGATAATGTAATTATTTCAATATCTTTATGCCTGCCTATCTCAACCAGGCGCGGGGCCATAGTACACATAGCACAGTCGTTCGTGGGGAAGGTTTTATCCAGCTGAGCCATTACTCCACCGATAGCGGATTTATTGTCAACAAGATATACTTTAAGTCCTGAATCCGCTAAATCCAATGCGGCTTGCATGCCGCTTATACCTCCGCCTAATACCGCTACTGCTCCTACTTTTTCACTCATTTTATTGTACCTCCGATGTAGTTAAATTATTATATCTTGGTTTTTGCAATTGTAAAGCCTTACCTCTAATCCTGTTTAAATATATTGCAACCGGCCTGTATGCAAGATGAGCCCATTTTGAAAACGGTACTTCTATCATCAGCATGGGAATAGCCACCATCAGGTGAATTAAATACATATAATATCCAACCAATGGGGCGTTACTGACTCGACAGATAAATATTCCAATTCCTGTGAGCGTTGTCAATAACAATAGTATTATAAAGGTCCAGTCGGTTGTGTGAGAGAATTTACTTTTTTCATCATCCTTTTTAATCCTTCTTATTAAAAAATAAATTGTCCCATATATAAGTACTATCGTTCCATAAATACCCAATATTCTTTGAATATTCCACCAATGATAAGAATCGTCTTTACCCTGGAACCACGATAAGAAAAAGACAATCATAAGAAATAACAAAGCATAACCTGACATGAGCAGGAAATGGGTTACCCAGTAATTGTGCTTTCCTTCAAGAATTCGTTTAAATACCCCTTTTTCTTCCTTTTCACATTCATTAAAACGCCATTGGAAAAGAAAATGAAAAATCATATTTCCTAACTCAGTGAAATATAATTTAAGTGGTATTTTTAGACTTTTATCACGTCCTAAAGTTTTCAAATACATATTAAAGACAAAGGACAGTAATAAGCCTGCAAGGAAAATAGCTACGACCATATCTACCAAATGAACAATTTTTGCTGGTGCCAGGTCGTTAAAGGACATTCCATCAGTAGTTGTGGGTAATCCCAGGCCGGGTAGCAAAGCCCATACAAGAAAAACCATTCCTGCCAAAATAAAAATCGCAGCAAATTCCCAGACTTTGGAAGTATAAAGTTTTTTTGCAAGTCCTGTCCAGTCATAATTTGCAGTGAAATATCGTCTGAGTGTCATCATCGTCTCCCCAGGTTCTGCCTGCCTCGGACATGATTTAGAACAGTCACCACAGTAATAACAAAGCCACGGAGCCAAACTGGTTAATAGTCTTTTTTTCAATCCAGTCCGCACATATTCAATAGCCAAACGAGGTGATACGATTGTCTCGTCTGACGATAAAGCACAGGTAATTGTGCAGCCACCACAATTAAGGCATGCATTGGCATCGAATTTCCCATATTTACGGACTTCCTTTAATAGTCCTGGGTCAGCCCATTCTTCCATATGAACAACTGAAAGTTAAAAGTTCAATATTAGGATGTTGACCTACCTGAACCATCTTATGTGTGGGGACACAGGCTGTGTAATCCAAAGTAGGATACGTTTTATCAAACTTTGCCATATGTCCACCTATGGTACCGGTTTTTCAACAAGATATACTTTGTTACCACTGTCTGCTATTTCGAGAGATGCCTGAATACATACCATTCCGGCACCTATTACGACTGTGTCAGGATTTACTGTTGCTTCTTCTGGTGAAACAACTGTTTCAAAAGGAATGCCATATAAACTACAGGCTAATATTGCTTTTGCCCGTTCAGTATCCCCTTTTGTTATTGCATCACGCTCTTTAAAGCTTGCTAGTACGACGTTTTCAGGAGCTTTACCTACAGAAACCATAGCTTTAGTAAAGAAGGGCTTTAGATAACCTTGATCTTCACCTGCAATTACAATACGATTTATTTTTTTTTCTTTAATTAATGATGTGACCCGGTCTGATTCAGATAATGACATATCTGAATTATACCATACTACTGTAACTCTATTTAGACTTTTAGCGTAAGAAACAAGTTCTAAGAAATCTAAGTTTGAAAGATGTCCCTTCGAACTTTTATAAAAGTAGACTCCGATGTAGCTATTTTTATCCACAGCTAGTCATTTTTATTATTAAATGACTGAAAGAAAGAATACTATCCAAAGAACATGAAAAAAATACCTTGTCTTCTACAAGGCTCCGATCACGATAATTGATATGTTTCTCTGATATCGTGACATATGTGATTTATTGTTCACAAATTCACATTATACGCTTAGTATAAAATACTGAAAACATTTTAAAAAAGCCAATAAAACCCCGGGAATTTTGAATTTCGCTATTTTTTTTCTACATTACTAAGAAAAAGCAAATGGCAATAGGTGAAAATATACGACGTTTGCTTAGATACAGGATGTGTCTCGAAAAATTTAGAAATTTCGGCTTAGATACAACCTATTCCTATATGATTGGAAAAGAAAGCGGTGTAAGTCCCGAACAGGTCCGGAAGGATTTTTCCAATTTTAAAATTCACGGGAAAAAGAAGGGAGGTTATAATATTAATGAATTATTGGATGCAATAAATACTATTTTTAATAAGGATGTTGTTCAACATATAATCATTATGGGGTCGGGTAATATTGGAGAAGCACTGATCAAATACAAAGGATTCGAAAAACGTAATATTAAAATTGCAGGTGTCTTTGATATTGATCCTGTAAAATTGAAAAAGAATTATAATATACCAATATATCCAATGGATATGTTGCATGAAATAATTCAGACATATAAGGTAAAAATTGCTGTTATTGCTGTACCAGCCGTTGCTGCTCAGGAAGTGTGCTATAATTTAACTGAATGTGGAATCACTGGCATCATGAATTTCTCACCAGTAATATTAAAAGCACCGGAATCAGTAAACATTTACAATGTAGATCTTATTCCTATTCTGGAAGCACTTATTTATTATTCCGGTATTTCTCAGTGAGCTTACGCTGATTAAATAAATCTGCACTATTAAATTACGCTGTAATCAATTCTGAATAAAAATTAAGGTAAAGTGAGCCTTCTGGCTATGTCAAACACAAACGGCAGTCAAAGTATCAAAAATTTAAAAAATCAATTTTTCCCCGATAAGTTCCCCCCGATAATAAACCACCATAGCATCAATCCAATCATTATTATAATATCGTTGTAAAAAGGACTCTTTGAGAATAGTTGCCGTTTCAGCCCCTTGGGAAGAACCCTGGGAAAATGCATGCCAGGATTGAATACCCGGTAAAGAGCCAGGACCGGTAGTTCACGGATTCCTTTAAATGAATAATCAATATCGTTCCTGTTGAATCCGTACAGTCGACATTCATTATTTGAATCTTTAACCATTATAACAAATGGTAATTAAAATACCACATTATCCATGAAGATATCATCCCATTCCGTACAATTCAAATATCAATGCTAACTATAAAATATATGTAGTTGATTGTAACTTTTCCAGAAGATGGACACCAAATATGGGTGTGTTATGCATGATAGTTATCTTTCAATTGATTTTTTCGTTCTCTTTTATCAATATTCTGTCTCTCATAAACTCATCCTGCAGTTCGCTAAGGTTCTTTTTTAAAACTATATGTAAAGGATAGTGAAGACTTCGGGTATATTATGTATATTAGACACCCCATTTTAACTTTAGGAGTTATTGGAAATATTCCGGTTGCTTCTTACAGGTTACATGATATGGGTGCCCGTTTTAGTCAAACCTGGAATTCTTTTAAATAATATAAAAACCAAATCTTTATGAGATCTTTACCTCAAATCAGTGATCCTGTTTTCAATCCTACGTCATATAATGCTGTTGATAAATTCTGGTTGAAGCGCATTCGCGATGAACGCGACCTTCCTTTTGTTTACCTGACAAAAAAAATTACATTCATTATGGTTCCCTTAGGTATTCTTTTGTTTTTACCTTTTATTCAGGGTTGGGTGTGGTGGCTAATCGCCGTTTTATATTTTATCTTTAACAATTTTGTATTTAAAGGTCCATTTGGATTGATGTTACATTGTACCAGTCACAGAACCTGGTTTAAAAAAAAATATGGTTGGGCTAATTATTACCTGCCATGGTTTATAGGGCCTTTTTTCGGTCAGACTCCTGACACCTACGCCAGCCATCATCTGGGAATGCATCACAGAGAAAACAATCTGGAAAAAGATTTAAGCAGTACTATGCAATATCAGCGGGATAGTCTTGGTGATTTTTTATTGTATTTTATGAATTTCTTTTTTCTTGGTGCCATTACTCTGTCAATCTATTTCGACCGGCGAAATCAGAATAAACTTCGAAACAGGGTGATCCGGGGAGAAATCGTTTTTATTCTGATGTGTATCGGATTGGCTTTTATTAGCTGGCAGGCCACACTCTGGGTATTTGTACTTCCGTTTTTTCTATCCAGATTGATTATGATGATGGGTAACTGGGCACAGCACTCTTTTCTCGATCATGAAGATCCCGGAAATTCATATAAAAACAGTATCACATGTATTAATACAAAATACAATCATAAATGCTGGAATGACGGTTATCATATCAGTCATCATATCAAACCAGGTCTACACTGGACACTACATCCGGATCATCTTCAGTCCAACCTGAAAGAATATCAGGAGAACAAGGCGCTTGTTTTTGCTGAACTGGACTTCCTTCTTGTCTGGATCTATCTGATGAGAAAAAATTATAAAAAGTTGGCGGATCACCTGGTCAATATCAATGATATGTTTCAATCAGAGAAAGAAGCCATTGCTGTTTTAAAAAGCCGGACCGAGAAAATTGCCAATCCGTAAAATTATGCTCAGGTGGAAAAACACATGAACGGGCAGCAAAAGGAGAAATCAGTAGACCGGTAAAACTGTATATCGGGAATGCGGAGCAACAGATAGGGTAAATTGAGTAACGGATAAATTACGGTTAGTGTAAGTTTTTGGTCAAATATATTATCCTGTTATTAAATTGATTTTGAATTGTACATTTAAACCGCTATATCACCACGCCACCTAATCACATAGATTCAATTTCTCCAATATTTTGTCAATTGTTTCACCCGCCGAAGTCTTGACGAAGGAGAGAAATTCTTCATTTTTGATCTATAATCGTTGATTTTCCATAAAATTTCTTAAATTGTATTAAGATAGATATTAGTGCGGCTGATTTTTTAAATAAAAATTAATTACAGCCATGCAACAACGACATTTACCTGCCATTGTGTTTACCAACATTTTGATGTACAACTCCCTGATGGGTAAGGGCGGGGACCTGACATTGGAACTTCTCTGTATAAACTGCAATCTCCAGCGACCTATTAAAAAGACATCCAGCGGTGAATGGTTCAAGGAAATGGATTATGGAATACTTGTTGTATTTAATACTGCCTCGAACACTGTATGTTACACACATGAAATATCGAAGATATCCATAGAAGATCTTGAACTTATACAAACAAAAGAAGATTACCACATTTGGTTTGAAAAATATGATAAAAATTAAACTGAATTTTTTCTAATGTAAAATTAGTTAACCAACAATATAGCCAATGCAATGGAAATTCAAATTGCTAACGAGGAACCTAGTCGTTTCTTTCTGTAAATAATTTAACTACTGAGATCGATTGAAAAATCATTAGTAAAAAAAAATTTTCAAACAATGAAACAAAAATTTAAATGATTCCAACTAACTATTATTTATCTATGAAAAACAAATTACAAATAACAATCATGTTATTGTGTTGTATGGCATTTGTTTCAAATGCACAGGACAGAACAATAAGTGGAAAAGTATATTCTTTGGAAGATGGCATACCAATCCCGGGCGTTAATGTAGTAGTTAAAGGAACGATCATCGGTACAATATCTGACATTGAAGGAAACTATAGTATAGAAGTTCCATCTGATGAAAGTATTCTGGTATTCAGTCATATAGGAATGATCAGAAGAGAGATCATTGTTGGAACCCAATCAGTAATTGATCTTCAGATGGAGTACGATCTCCAGCAACTCAGTGAAATTGTTGTAGTTGCCTATGGAACACAAACAAAGCAGGCGCTTACAGGAGCTATAGGTGTGGTTGATGAAAGTATGATTAAAAATCAACAAATAGTTTCAGTTGGAAGAGCACTGCAAGGGACTACACCGGGAGTAAATGTCATTACAGGGACAGGTCAACCTGGGGAGAATCCCACCATTCGGATCCGAGGTATATCCTCCATTAATGCCAGCGCTGAACCACTGATTGTTTTAGATGGTGTGGTGTTTAACGGGAATCTCAATTCGATCAGTCCAGACGAAATAGAATCGATAAATGTACTAAAGGATGCGTCGGCTTCCGCTTTATATGGATCAAGGGCAGCTAATGGGGTTTTATTAATCACAACAAAATCTGGGTCCAGAACCGGAGAATCAAAAATAGATATCACGGCATCCTTCGGAATCTCTAACCGGGCTATTCCTGAATATGAATTTCTAAATGCTGATGAATATATGAAATTAGCCTGGGAAGCATTAAAATTCGAAGGAGAAGAAATAGCGGATCCAGATCCTGGCCAGTATGCCAGTGATAATTTGATTGATAATCTTAAGTATAATCCATATGGAGTTAACAATCCCATTGATGCTAATGGAAACCTGATAAGTGGAGCTAACCTGCTTTGGGAAACGGATTGGGAAAAAGAATTAACAAGGGAAAATGCCCTTCGGCAGGATTTCACATTATCATTTAGTGGAGGGAATGACAAAACTCAGTATTTTATCTTTGGAGGATATATCAATCAGGAGGGTCAGATAATTACTTCAAAATTTGAAAGGTTAAACACCCGTCTTAATTTGGAGACAATATTGAATGACTGGTTGAAAATAGGTACTAAATCTGCATTTTCTTATTCAAATCAGAATTTTCCCTACCAGGAGGGATTAGCCTTTGCAAATAATGTACAATATATTCGTTCGATGTCGAATATTTATCCTGTATACATGCGCGATGAGGATGGTAGTTTAATCCTGGATGAAGAAGGAAATCCCGAATATGACTTTGGTGAAAACCAGCCTGGCCGGATTGTGAATGTAAACCGACCCGTGTTGCGACCTTCGAACCTTGTGGCGACCACCCATTTGAATGATATCCAGAGGCAGCGTTATTATACCAATCTGAATGGATATATAGATATCACGTTTCTTAAGGATTTTTCGTTCAGAAGTAATTTATCTTATGAAATGTATACTTATGACAGATTTGATTTTGAAAATCCGGATAATGGGGATGGAGAGAATGTCAGTGGCAGAGTTCAGCGTCAAAAAAATATCACGAATGCCTGGACATGGTATAATCAATTAACCTACGATAAAACATTCGGGAAACATTTTATCAGTGCCTCTTTCATTACGGAAACCTATAATTTCAAATACGAATATCTGAATGCGCAAAAAACCGGATTCCCATTCAATGGATTGAAAGAATTTAACGCGGCTGCTTCACTCGAAGACATCAGTGGCTTTACAAATCAGCACAGAATGTTCAGTTTACTGGGGAGAGCAACGTATAATTATGATGGCCGTTATTATGCTGAGCTTGCAATTAGAGGAGATAAATCAAGCAAATTCTCTCCTGACAACAGATTGGGTACGTTTACTTCGTTTGGGGCTTCCTGGATATTAAGTAACGAAAGCTTTTTTGACAATGTAGGTACTTTATCCTATTTAAAACTGCGGGCATCATATGGTGAATTAGGAAACAATAAAATCCTTGATAAAGATGGCGCTGAAGTTTATTTCCCGTATATCAGTGCTTTCGAAACCGGATATGATGATCTTGACAATTCAGGAGTATTTTTTAACTACTTGGCCAACAGCACCATCTCATGGGAAAAAGTAAATATGTTAAATATTGCAGTCGATTTTGGATTCTTTAATGATCGTTTAACAGGATCTGTTGAGTGGTACGACAAATTGACTACTGGAATGTTGTTTGACAGACCCTTGGCAAGATCACTGGGTTATCCAAGCGTTCAGGAAAATAATGGGGATCTGAAAAATACCGGGGTTGAGATTCTTTTGAATTCTATTAATTTCCAGCGTGATAAATTTACCTGGAATACCAGTTTCAATATTTCATTTGAAAAAAACGAAATCACGAAACTTCCGCAGGAAGAAATTCTGGTAGGGCCACTACGATTAAAGGAAGGATCATCCATTTATGAATTTTATATCGAGGAATGGGCAGGTGTTGATCCCGAAGATGGTGCAGCGATGTGGTATATGGATGAAATGGATGCAGAAGATAATGTTGTAGGCAAAACGACCACTAAAAATTATGATGAAGCAGACAGATACGATTTCGGTAGTGCATTGCCCAAGTTGCGATGGGGATTCTCGAGCGAAATTAGCTTCGTGGGTTTCGACTTTGCATTTTTAATTGCGGCCAGCCATGGCGGTAAGGTACACGATTACGATTATGCAAATCTAATGCACGGGTATAATAACATGGGATATCAGTTGCACAGAGATATTCTGAACAGGTGGCAGGAACCCGGTGATGTAACCAATGTACCCAGATTGAATACGGGTAATTCAGATGTGGATCAACGATCTTCGAATTTCCTGGTGGACAATACATATGTCCGATTGAGAAATGTAACCCTCGGATATTCACTAGGCCCAACAATACTTAGTAATTCCAAAGTACTCCGATCTTTGAGAGTATTTGTCCAGGCAGATAACTATTGGACCTGGAGTAAGAATAAAGGCCTGGATCCTGAGGTAAATATTAAGGGATTAACGAATAATAGATCGTCTATGTTCAAAACATTATCATTTGGATTAAATCTTGGTTTCTAACGAACTGAAAAATGAAAAAAATGAATTCGCACATACATAAAGCTATACTGATCTTTGGTTTAGTATTCATTTCAATGAGTTGTAATGAGTTTCTGGATGAGCCAAAACCTACAACTGCAGTGGCTCCTCAGGATGTTTTTTCATCTGAAGATGGAGTAAGGGCACACTTTAATGGGATATATCGGAATTTAAGAAGTCAATGGCAAAGTGTTGACGGGAAATCTGGTGGATATACTGACACCTGGGGCGTTGTCGGGATCAATCTGACCCGGGTAGTAAAAGGAACCGACATTATGATTCCAAATGGTTGGTATCAGTGGGATTACCGTCACCAAAACCGGAATTCAAACTATTACAAGGTCAGGTTCATTTGGGATTTTCTTTATGAAAACATAAATCAAACCAATATAATCATCAACGGAGTAGAAGAAACTGATTTTCCTGAAAGTGCCAAAAATAAATTTATCGCTGAGGCTCGTGCGCTTAGAGCATGGTCGTATTTTAATTTAATCCGTGAATATCAACATCCGTATTCAGTCGATCCAAATGCCCCTGGAATACCAGTATATACGGAACCTGCTTCTATTGAAAGTGTTGGAGAATCCAGAGGAACCCTACAAGCTGTCTATGATCAGATCGTAGGCGATCTGGACTATGCAGTTCAAAATCTCGATCCGGGTGGAGAGAGGTTATTGAAGAGCAATATCAATATAAATGTTGCATATGGACTTTTGGCCAGGGTAAAACTGGAAATGAGACAGTGGGAAGATGCAAAAAATGCTGCGATAGCAGCAAGAAACGGATATTCGTTGGCTGCGGATCAATATGGAGATGGATTTAACAAAATCGAAAATCCTGAATGGCTATGGGGATTCCCCCAAAGAAATGATCAAACAATTTATTATGGGAATCCTGCATCCTTCCTTGATCACTTTATTTTAGGCTACAATAATGCATTTGCAAACGATGATTTTGTAGGTCTGTTTTCCGATACTGATGTTAGAAACCTGTTCCTGGCCCAATTTTATGGTGGAGCTCCAACAGACTATTACTACTATATCACCACCAAATTTGTTCAGAACGAAGATTTTTCGGATGATGTGGTGATGATGAGGGCGGCGGAAATGTACCTGATTGAAGCGGAGGCGAAAGCAGAACTTGGTGAATCCGACGCGGGAGATGTATTGTTTGCCTTACAATCCAATAGAGATCCTAATGCAGTAAAATCAGGGAATACGGGCCAGGCACTTATCGATGAAATTTTAGTGGAACGAAGAAAGGAACTCTACGGCGAAATTGGGGCGGGTTTTATGGACATCAGGCGACGGCAGCTTCCGCTTATCAGAACAGGGAATCATCCGGATGTTTACAGATATAATTATCCGGCCAATTCGGATATATTTATTCTAAGAATACCACAGGGAGAGATCGATTCTAATGAGAATATAAGTGAATCTGACCAGAATCCCTAGAAAATGATAAAAAGTCAAATCATAATTAATCCGGGCTGCTGCCCGGATTAATTATTTCCTCGCCATCCCTTATCCGGTTTCAGGTTTTATTTATTTCTGAAAAAGAAATTTGCTATATTGAAATGATATTCGTTTAAGAATACCAAATGCAGGAAATATTCATTTCTGCCTTGCCTGATTCTCTGATCCGAATTAATAGATCGGAGTGGTGATAAAAAGGGAATGTCGAAAATGAAAAATCTCTGTTATATTCAAAATGTATTTTTAATTTTAATGCGATCAATTTTTAGCTCTATAATATTCAGGCGGACGTTGCTACAGATCTTTTTTATTGTTCTGCCCCTTTTATCTGTTGCTCAATACGACCATATTGCTTTCAGGCATCTGACAATTGACGATGGCCTCTCTAATAATGGTGTTTTAACAATATTTAAAGATAGCAAGGGATTTATGTGGTTTGGAACGTATGAAGGTTTAAATCGTTATGACGGACAATCAGTCCAAGTATATAAAAACGATCCCAATTTAGATAATACAATTTCAATCAATACTATCACTTCTATTTTCGAGGATAAAAAAGGCAGAATGTGGATCGGTACAACTCGTGGACTTAACTTATTTGACAGGGAAACTGAAACCTTTTATATCTTTAAAGATACTGTCAATGGCAGAGATCTTGGGCGCATCTTTGTTTATACAATACAAGAGGATTCAAAAGGAATAGTCTGGGTTACTGGTTCCCCTGGTTTTTTCAAGTTCAATATTGATGAAGAGGAATTTACCACTTATAAGTATGATTCAAACAATCCATTTGGAATGCCACAGGATTGGTCAGCAGGTATATTTATCGAGAATGATCGAAAA
>Ga0209536_100009265_pt1 | contig 14642 bp, 13 predicted proteins | sample DeeMarSeWOR28_12_FD_187461 | JGI IMG/M metagenome (GOLD analysis project Ga0209536, IMG submission 187461) | Marine sediment microbial communities from White Oak River estuary, North Carolina - WOR-2-8_12 (SPAdes) (version 2) | ecosystem: Environmental > Aquatic > Marine > Intertidal zone >...
CCGCCACCCGGGCCGTTGACGATGGAGAAGGAGAGATCGATTGCATGGTCGCCGTCGATCGGCTGTCCGAGGGAGTCCCGGACCTCCCAGGCCAGCAGGGAGGTTTCCGTGCCGCCGACGCCATAGACGGACACCTCATCGGGCGATGCACCCCGGAAGGCAATCGTCTGCGCGATCCCTGTCCCGCCCACCACCGTGCGGGAGGAGGCCATCTTCATCGGGACGGTCCTCCGCTCGTTGGAGCGGACCTGGACGACCAGGAGGGTGTCGCGGTACCCCGATTTGGTGAACGCCACGGTCACCGTCGTCACGCTGTCCACGGTGAACTTCAGCGAGTACGCCCCTGCCGCGGTGGTCAGGGTCGTTTGCCCAGCCGCCGAGACTGAGACGTCGGCCACCGGAGCATCTGTGAGGGCATCGGTCACCGTCCCCTCCACGACTGCTTCGCCCGCGCCCGGTTGCACTGTTCCGTTTTCCTCGTTACAGGCCACCACCAGCAGCGACAGTGCGGCAGCGAGAAGCGCGGCAATAACTCTCTGCGTTTTCATGTCTTCTCTTTCTTCCTCCGGTTTAGAATTCTCTCCGACGGTCCTTACCGCTTCAGCAGGCGATCCTGCTGCTGCTGGATTTTCTCGCGGAAGCCCTTGACCAGTTCATCATCTGTCGTCCGCTGTGTGATCCTTTCCTGCAGCGTGGGGACTAGCTCGGCCTTCAGCAAGATGACCAGCTCGGTCTTCTCCGACTCGTCCCGGTCGTAGCCGAAGATGTAGCGCAGGCCGAAGACATACCAGGGCAGGTCCTTCAGAAAGGGGACGCCCGTCCGAACCGTATTGACCGTTGTTTCATAGAGGCCACCGATGACGGTCTCCTCGCCATCGAGCAGAAGCAGGTTCGTCGTCGCCTTTGCTTTGTTGATGATCGTGCTCACCTGCCCCGGCTGGACGGTGCTTCGTTCTACGTCGACGTTCATGTGGATGAAGTCCACGCCCTGCTCGGTGATCACCTGAGGGGTGACCTCGATGATGACGCCCGTGCTATAGAACCGGTCGATAAGGTTCCCGGCAAAGTCACGCTCACGGATCGAGAAGTCCTCTCCGACCTGGATTCGCCCCTTTTCACCGGAGCGGACCACCAGCTGCGGGCCGGAGAGGATCTCGCCCAGCTTGTAGTCCGAGAAGAGCCGCAGGAGGAAGTCCATGTTGGCGAAGCTCACCGTGGGTGTGACCTGCAGGTCGAAGATCTTCGTTGTCACCTGGTCGGCGCCCTTGAACCCACTGTTGATGGTCACGGTCCCGCCGCCGGTGCTGGCCGTTTTGGTGAACTGCCAGTTCATCCCGACCTCTTCCAGTCGGGTCAGATTAACGCCCAGAAAGACCGCCGAGAGCTTGATCTCACGGCTTCGGAAGTTGACCGGCTCCTTCTGGATCCCGGTAGCCTCTGCACCACCGGCGGCGCGTGCGGCCTGGTCACCGCCGGAGAGGCTGGTGATCTGGATGTAGTTGTCATACTCGGTGAACCAGAGGTCGTTCTTTCGCAGAACGGTCTCCAGGGCATCGCGCCATTGCATGCCCTGAATGTCCACATTAATGGGCATGTTCCGGCGTTCGGTATCGATGATGACCTTTCCGATGAACTTCTGGCTGACCTCGCTAATGGCGGCCAGTGCCCTGTCCATCGGCGTGGTTGGCGCGATGGAGACCAACTCGTCCGGCGAGGTGTACTCGCGAAACGCCCTGCGTTCGGCCGGACTGAGCCCCTGAGCCCCGGCCTCTGCCACAAGGAGCAGGGCCAGCGCGACGGCGGCAAGGATGACGGTCGGTTTCATGCTCTCCTCGGTCCTGTTATTGTGCTTTCTGATCCGGTCCATAGCGAATTGTCAATTCCACCTTCTCGATGATGCCGCCCTTGTTCAGCGTACATTCGAGCCGGCCGACCTCCGGGTCGATCCGCGTAACATAGCCCAGGTAGACCTCGTCGCCCTCATGCAGCGTCTGGATGTCGTTGTTCTGATCCATGACGAATGCCTTGCCCGGGATGACCGCTTTCAGGTCTGCCCGTTCGATCTCCACCAGTTCGCGCAAGTTTGGAGGAATCCCGCTGGCGATGACCGGGTAGAACGGATCCACGCTCAGGACATTCGGCCGGATCGGCCGCTCGCCCATCGAACTTGCGAGTTCAGCAACACTGGAGAAGTAGGCGTGCACCACCATGTCGAAGGTGACCAGGACTTGACCCTCGGTGTCTTCCTTCGGCGCCACCTCGACACCGCGGAAGTTGACGGACTCGACCTTGTAGAGCTTCCGGTTGTTCTCCAGATGCCAGAGGAACCGGTAGAGGTTATCGAAGGGGGCTTCCCCTTTGAGGTTGTAGATGTTGTACCCGTAGTTTTGCATCTGCTGGGTACCGTTGTAGAGCATATCCAGCTTGACATATCCACTGAGGTCGATCAGTCTGCTGAAATACGCATAGCTCTGGGAGGTGATGTCCTCGGGTGGGATATCCTTGTTGCGTCCCTCCCATCGTTTCTGCGTATCGGTCAGCAGTGCACTGAGCTCGTTGAACTGGTTGACGAGATTCGGCGTGTTCTGGAGTTCGGTATCAATCTGCTTGATCTTATTCTCGTACTCCTTCGCCTTCTTGGGAAGGTTGAACGCCCGGATGTAGGTCCCGACCACCAGGATCAGGAACAGCAGGATGCCGAGCGCGATGCTGTTTCGGATTTTGTACGACACGACGACCTCCCTTCCGCGATCCTACTGAATAATTTCCGGGACTTCCGCGACCTGGCCCTGCACGACCGGCTGGCCCGGCGGGACTTTGATCCGGTACTTGTAGACCGTCTGCTCACGGATCTCCTGGACGTTGACCTCCTCCAGTATGGAGCTGTCAAAGAGTGTTGAGAGGCGGGGAATGCGTGTGCGGTAGACGGCGTAGCCATTCATCATGAGATTGCCATCGCCTCCGGCCGCCATATCCAGGAGCCAGATGGAGTTGAGATCTTCCACCCCGTGGCTGAGCTGCGTCAGCACCTTGCTCCACCGCTCACTCCCCGGGACGAGGCTGTCGTAGAGCGCCATCGACGTCTGATAGCGCATGAGCTGCTGCTCCAGCGCGGTGATCGAGTTCTCCAGCGCGATGTTCTCAGCCCTCTGGCTCTCCTTCAGGGTCAAGACATCCCGGAGATCCCGGATCTCCCGTGATTTCCCGGCAATCTGCCAGGTGAAGAAGAACGCCGAGAAGAAGAGCAGCGCCAGGAGTGCGTAGCCGTGCCAGGCGAGCTTGAACACCCGCTGTCCCTCACGCACACTGGCGGGGAGCAGGTTGACGTTATAGATCAGCGGGTTGAGCGGATCCAGAACCTTGAGCGCCGCGCCGATCGGGACCGCATACTCGGAGACCGCTTCCTGCTCCTCGATGCTCAGCGCACTGGAGTCGAGCGTGGGGGCCAGGAGATAGTCGATCTCCTGGTCCGGGAGCTGCTGCATGAGGAAATCCTTGAAGCCGATCCGGCGGGATTCCCCGGCCAGGACGATCCGGCTGATGTGCGGAATCGCCAGGTTGTCCTGCTCCAGCAGCAGGCGGCTGTAGACCGTGTTCTGAAGGTTCGGGGAGTCGTAGCCTTCGCCGAGAATCGGGGCGAACTGGTAGAAGTGCATCCCCCGCATGAAGATCAGCCTCGTAAACTCGACTCCGACATACACGATCACCGAGACATCATTCGGCTGCAGATCGTAGTTGAGCCGCACCAGATTCATCAGTGAGATATCGGCACTGTCGATCGCCGGGATCATCGGGAGACGATTACCGATGAACCCCTTGACGTTCTCCAGGGAGTTGATCAGGCTCAGGCCGTCTTCACGAACGATGCATAGGAGGTTCCCCTCATCGGTCTTGATCGCATCGACGGCATCGCCGGAGGGCTGGAATGCGCGAATGTTGCGGAGCTCGTCCAGGATCCGGTCTTTGAGTTTCTTGCCCTTCAGGCCAAAATCGCTCTCCAGCAGGTGGTAGTAGATCGACGGCTCAGAGAGACTATAGGTGAGGTGGTACGACCCTCGGGAATAACCCGAGAGAAGGCTGACGAGCACTGCGTCGTTGTCCTCGTTGCTCTCTCCCCCCGTCACGGCGTCGGGAACCTGAGGCACGCCGATGCTGAAGGCGTCGCCCGGCTCCATCAGGCCAGAGACGGTCTCCTCCAGCACCTTGTGTTCGTGCAGCTTCGAGACAAGGGTGGCGGATTTCAGCTCCTTGACGACGACCCGCTTTTTGCGGACCACCAGGTGGGCCAGTTTGACTTCAAGGCCGTCAACGAAGAGGCCGACGACCGAGCTCGTGCGTCCTGACAGACCAGCCATGGGGAAGTCTTTCTCTTATTGTACCGTTCACCACGTTCATGCGCTCCCGAACGCGTCCGGCTTCAGTCAGCCGTCACGTTCAGATTCATCAGCTGCTGGAACCGCCGCTTGTTGTTCGCCGCCACCATTGCGGTTTCCATCGAGATCTTCTTCTGCAAGTAGAGTCGCTTCAGGTCCTGCTCCAGGGTGGTCATTCCGAGATCTCCGGACTCGGCCATCATCTGGTAGATTTCCCCGGTGTTGTTGTTCTTGATCGCCGCCCGCACCGACGGAATCATCAGCAACAGCTCCTTGGCCAGGAGGAGCTTCCCGTCCAGCGACGGGACCAGCTTCTGCGACATGATGCAGGCCAGCGTATCGGCCAACCGGAGCCGCACACGCTCCTGCTCGATCGGCGGCACCTCGCCGATGATACGGTCAATGGTTTCGACAGCGGATGCCGTGTGGAGCGTGGAAAACACCTTATGACCGGAGTCGGTGATCTCCAGCGCCGTCATGATGGTATCGGGGTCGCGCATCTCACCGATGACGATGATGTCGGGATCCTGACGCAGACATTGGACCGCCCCCTCCTTGAAGGAAAGGACGTCACGGCCGACCTCCCGGTGTCGGATGATGCAGCGGTCCGGCCGATGGACGTACTCCACCGGCGAGGCGATAATGATCACGTGCCCGTCGACCGTGTGGTTGTTCGCATCGATGATGCTGTCGAGCGTCGTGCTCTTGCCGGAGCCGGTGATGCCGGTGACGAGCGTCAGCCCCTGGGTCGTATGAGCAAGGCTCAGCACGCGGGTCACGTTCGAGTGCAGCTCGAGCCCCTTGTAGGGCCGGATGACCGCATTGATGGCACGCATGTTCAGGGCCAGATGGTCCAGGTCGAAGTACGCATTGGCTCTGTACCGATACATCTTGTCATCCTCGATGACGCTGTAGGAGAAGTCCAAGCTCCGATTCTCGTACAGGAAGAGCCGCTGGCGCTCGATGAGGGTGCTCTGGATCATGATGTTGAACTCATCCAGCGTGAATTTCCCCAGTTCCCGTGCCGGCTTCTTGTCGCCATAGATACGATACCAGATGAAGGACCCGGTCCCGAAGCCCCCGATGTCAATGTCGGAGGCGTTGATCTTGGACATGCGGAGCAGGTAGCTGTCCATCAGCTTCCGCAGCGCGGATTTTTCCGCGGGCGAGAGTTTTGAGACCAGATCACCAATGAGCATCTGGCGTTCCATTCCCGGGACGGTGTCCGGGATCGTCGTGGCGATCTCCTGGAGGAGCTTGATAGCAGTTTCAATCACTGTTGCGTGTCCGGATTCGTTCTTGAGGCGGCGTTGCCTGCACCGTCACCGATGTCGGGGAATCACTTCAGCGCGCACCCTCCCCCTACGCCCGTGCCGGCCCCACCCGGAGGGTCGTCGCGCTGGAAGGTAGTGCCCCAGAGAGTGGCTTCTCGCGCGTGTTCTCTCATTCCGGGGCTCGTCCTCCTTGCACTCCCTCTGTTTGAATTCCTCCCCTCAGTGCTTCAACACTCGTGCCATCATCTCAGCGCATCACTTCTCGGGCCATCCGATGCCGGAGCCCCATTTCTTCCCTCCGCTGGACCGATTCGTGACAATATTAGCCAGAGGGAGGAAGATCCACACCCTCTAATTCTCCCACCAGGCGATGAGCTTGAGCTTTGAAGAAAATGGAAAGGCCGGCGGCCCCGAGGTGAGAAACCTCGTATCATGCCGAATGGAGTAGAAGTATCCATTGAGCAGACCGCTGGTGAAGCTAAACACGCCGAGTGAGCCGGCCGTCTTCTGCGTGATGCTGCCGTAGAGACTGACCCGGCCGGATTTCGGGATCGACCAGAAATCTTCCGCTGTGAACTCTCCGTTGTGACAGTAGATCGCCGCCTGGATGTTCAGAGCTGACGAACTGTTGCGCGTCAGGTCCTTGGTGATGTAGCCCATGCGCTCGGCCACGATCCCCATCATATCGGTGGAGCCGGGGTCGAGGCGTGGATTGTTCGCGGCGACCAGATCGCCGTCGATCCAGACGTTCCCCTTCTGGGCAAAGGGCCCGGTTCCGGTAAAGGCACATACGGTGACCTCTCCCCGGTACGTCCCCTTGAGATGAAGGTCACCGTTGACCGCCCCGATCACCTTGGTGGAGGAGAGCACGGACACGGGAACGGTTGTATCAAGCGTTGCGCCCGTGGTGTGCGGAATCCGCACGCGCACATCCCCCGTACTGAAGAATTCAAGGCCCACGTCGCTTCCGTCGAAGGCCGCCGCGAACGGGTTCCCGGCGTTGGCCAGCGACCGCAGGGCACCGAGATTGGCCGTGTCCCGCTGAATCGTCACGCCCCACTCATAGCCCTCATTGTAGACGGGATCTTCAACCCCACCGAGCGTCCCCAGCGTGGGGGCAAGCCGCGCGGTTACCTTCCGGTCAAAGTAGGGTTGGCCGGCCAGGTTGAACTTGTAGTTCGTGTGCGCATACCCGAAGACCGAGTCCCCCGTGATCTTCCAGTCGCTGGACCCGTAATAGGGACCGGTGGTGCCGTCGGGCCTGAGGTACCCGTTCTTCTCCTCTTCGGTAAACCACCCGTAGATCGAGAACTGCCGGCGTCCGAAGACCGCCCGCACGGTGTCGTGAATCGTTTCGCCACCCGAGTTGAACTTGGCCACCACCTCCATGAATTTGACGTATGTGCTGGCTGCGCCCGTGTCCCAGTACGCCACCGCATAGCTCCCCCCAGAGAACGGTCCGCTGATGGGGGTGTCGTAGGCATAATCGAAGAGCACGCGATTGGCCCCCACATTCGCCGCCGCCAGAGCGATATTGTGCGCCATGGTGCGACCGAAGTAGGTCGTGTAGCTATCCATCGAGCCCATGCTGGTCTCGTTGATGTTCGCCAGCGCGATGCCGATGATCAGGCTGAGACCAATGACGTAGATGATCGAGGATTTGCCCATAGGATGCTTCCCCCGCTGCGGTTGCGCCTCACGGCGGGCCTAGCCGTGCCGGCGAATATTGCGTGAGGCAAGCCGGGTCTGCCGCCAGAAGGCCACTGCGTATTCCATGTCCTCATAGCTCAGATCGGTCATCACCTGATCCTGCACTTTGTAGGGACTCTCCACCTGGAGTGTGAGCTCGATGATATAGATCGCCGCCATGGAGACGGGCGTGCCTCCGTCCTGGTCGAGATAGCGGAGCGTGAACTGCGTTACGCCCAGAGAGGCTCCCACCGGCGTCCCGCCGTTGACCCGGCGGTAGAGCACGCGCACGTTGGGGTTTGGCAGGCCGGTAATCACCGGTCCCGCATACCACTCCACCGTATCGAGGACTCCGCTGTTGTCGATATCCGACAGGAATGTGATGGATGTGCTGCCCGTATCGAGCAGGGCAGTCTGGTTCTCGGGCACCCCGTAGCCGATCTTACGGAAGTCGTACTCGAGCGACCGGACGATATCAATCATTGACTCCTGCACGTTGAGGTTGGCGGTGGAGGCGTCGGAATTGCCTGCGATCGTTTGATTGAGCTTGAGCCCGATCATGATCACGAAGGCGGCAATGATCACCGAACCGATCAGATCCAGCATCACTGACATGGGGACTCCCCTCTCCTGTGCAGGCGTGCGGGCACGGTCAGTTCCAGTAGCTCATGATGGCGGGATAGACCAGCGTATCCTTGATGGCCGGGCTTGTCACCGTGACGGTGATCTTCTTGTGCCAGGTCGGCGAGGCGGAGGCCGCATCGAGATCGGCGGCGGAGACGTAGTCGACCCTGGCACGGACGATGTACGCCGCCCGGATGCCCGGAATCACAAACTCCTTCGCCGCCCCGGCTGTCAGGGAGCTGTCCGCCGGGCTCTTGTAGAGGAGGATCAGTCCATCAAAATCGTCAAAGTCATCGAAGTCGTTCCCCGCCGTGCGGTAGGTTTCCCCCCCGTCGGCCCCGAGATTCGCCACGCTTGTCAGTGAAACGGGAGTGTTCAGTGCCGGTGTTGTGGAATCCGCGATCACCTCATCGAACATCTTTCCGTTCGCTTCCTCGACCAGCGATGTGGCAAGCGAGATGGCATTGATGCCGAACTCGCTCAGATTCTGAGTGTCGTTCGTCTCCAGCACGGTCGTATTGGTGTTCAGCACCAGAATCCCGAGGATCGAAAGCGCTGCCACCACCATCATCATCTGTCCGAGGTTCATCGGTCTGCCGCCTCCGCGCCTGAGACCTCCTTCCTACTGATCATCGGTGGTCGCCGAGGCAATCTCCTCCACAGTGGTCTGGCCTGCCTTGATGCGTTCGATCCCCGACCGGCGCAGCGTCCACATGCCGTCTTTCATGGCCTGCACCCGGATGGATTCCTCATCGACATCTGAGCCCGAGGAGACGATCATCTTCCGGATGTCGCGGGTGAAGTAGAGCGCCTCGTGGATGGCTGCGCGCCCCTTGTACCCGCCGTTGCACTTGTCGCACCCTGCGGCCTCATAGATCTGGCAGGTCTCAAGTTCCTCCTTCGTGAACCCGAACTTGACGTAGCCCTCCCAGTCCACTTCTTCCTTGGGAAGGGGGCGCCTGCACGAGGTGCAGAGCGTGCGGATGAGTCGCTGCGCCACGATGATATTGATAGCGTAGGCGATCAGGAACGGTTCAATGCCCATCTTGTAGAGACGTGCGACCGCGCTCGGCGCGTCATTGGTATGGAGCGTCGAGAATGTCAGGTGACCGGTGTTGGCCAGCTTGATGGCGATCTCGGCGGTCGCCTTGTCGCGCATCTCTCCCACCAGGACGATGTCGGGGTCGTGGCGCAGGATCCCTCGGATCGCCAGATCGAAGTTCATCTTCGGGCCGATTTTCAGCTGCCGCGCCCCTTTGATGATGTACTCCACCGGCTCTTCGACCGTCAGGACGTTCACGGTCGGGTCGATGACATGGTGCAGCGCGGCCACCAGCGTAGTGCTCTTCCCGCTTCCCGTGGGACCCGTCATGATGACGATTCCCTGCGGCTTGTTGATGGCCTTGTAGAAGAAGTCCCTGGCGGGCCCGACCAGCCCCAGCTTATTCAGATCGGTGATGACCTTCCGGTCATCCAGCACGCGGATGACGATGCTCTCGAACTTGTGTCGGAACTCCACCCCCACGATCGGCATGATCGAGACGCGGAAGCGGATGTGGTGATCGTCAATGACGCGCTGGATGAACCCGTCCTGGGACATCTCGCGTTCAAAGCGGTCGACACCTTTGGAGCGGTCCTTGACCACCGCGGCCACGGCCTCGGGCATGGTGCGCTCCTGCACGTGCCAGAGGCGCAGCGATCCGTCGACCCGGAACCAGAACTCAGTCCGGTTCCCCTCCTTGGCGATGACATGGATGTCACTGGCCCCGGTCCGGACCGCCTCGACAAGGGCACCCTCGACCAGGTTGACCAGGGCGCTCTTGGTGATTTCGGCTTCCAGTTCCTCTTCATCAACGACCGCCTCGTCCTCCTTATCGAACTGGCTGCCGTCGGCACGTTCGAGTTGCTTCAGGTACTCGTTCTCCGGCGGCATGACCTGCTCCATCAGGTGCTGCAGGTCCCGCAGGCGACAGTAGGCCACTTCGTACTTCTTGCCTCCGAAGCTGCGCGCAATCAGGGGGATGCGCCGGTCGGTGGGATCGGCGGCGATGACGATGAGCTTATCGGGCTGCTTTTCATCGAACTTCAGCGGGAGCAGCTTGGTCTGGTTGAGCATCTCGCGGACGTTCTGCGGGAGCGCGTCCAGGTAGCGCCGCATGAAGTCGATCCGCGGGGGGTCAATCTTCTCATCCGCGAGGTAGATCTCCCGGAAGGCGTAAAGGTCTGCAACTTCACGGAAGACCGCATCGTGATCCGCGTTGAAGTCATTCACCAGGATCTGCCCGAGATTCCGGCGGTTTTTGCCTTCCTCGGCTTCCTTGACTTTGAGTGACTTCTCAAGCGTCTCGTAGTCGATCACGCCCTTTTTGAGGAGGGCAAATCCTATCTTGTCGGTGATGTCAATATGCGCCATGACCGGACCATCTCTTCATGGTTGGGGGAACCGGTTGTCTTGCTACCCTCGATCGCCGCTTACGACGGTAACTGCCGCCTGGCCCAGCGCCGGGTTCTTCGGTCTGATGGTGGCCGTCTCGGAGGAGACGATCGTCAGCGCCGTCAGTACGATCATGATCACCATCGAGATCCAGAGCTGAATGAAATCGATGGCGTTCCTCATTTTGTAGGTCGTCTCCTTCTCGTAGTACTCTGCCAGCTGATGGGCCGTATTCTTCACCGTTCCCGTTTCCGCTCCGGAGTGAAACCGGGCGATCGCAGTCTTGGTGAAGACGCCGGTGGCTTCGAAGGCCTCGGTGATGCCGGCCCCCTTCTGGATCATCGCCGGCAGGGCGACAGTCTTGATGCGATGCTCCATGTACTTGTTCCCGCAGGCCTCCGCTGCCATGCGGATGACGTCGATATTCTCCCCGGAGCCGCTGTAGAGGGCGTAGAAGACGCGGCAGAAGATTTCTATGCTCGTTTTGTGGAGCAGCGACCCGATGACGGGAATCGACCAGACGTACTTGTCAAGAATGAACCGGCCTCTCTCGGTCATAAAGAACCTGACCGCGATCACGCAGGGAACGATCGTCAGGATCAGCAGGATCCAGACGTTGCCCACGATGAAGTCGCTTAGCGCCAGCGTGGCTTTCGTCATCGGCGGAAGGTCGATGTTGAATTTCACGAACAGTTTTGCGGTGGCCGGGAAGATGTAGCCCACGTAGTAGACTACCGCCACAAACAGCACGATCAGGGTGACGATCGGGGTTATCAAGGCGCTCTTCAGGTTCTTCTTGAATTCCGCCTGGCGTTCCAGGAACTTGGCCGTACTCTCATAGATTTCAGCCATATTACCGCTCTTGGAAGCGAGGCCGAGCATGTGGGCGGTGAAGCGCCCCAGGACCGCTTCGTGCTTGATGAACGCTTTCTCGCTATCACGTCCCTGTTTGAGCTCGGTGTTGATGTCCTTGATCGTCTCGCGCAGCGTTCTGTTCTGGACGTCGTTGGCGAGAAGCTGCATGATCTCGTTGAACGGAAGCTTCTGGCGGATCAGGTCCGCGCTGACGCGTACAAAGGTCACGATCTCCGTCGAGGGCGGCTTGGCCTTGAAGTCCAGGAAGCGCTTCTGGACATAGATCACCCGGTAGCCCATCTTCTGCAGGGCCTCGCGCACCTCCCCCTTGGTGAAGGCCTTCTGCTCTCCGGTGATGGGCTTTTCGGTCCCCCGCTGGACCTTGTAGATCCAGGTGGAGCGCGGGATGACATGGAGGAGCTTGAAGTTTCGCTGGGAAGCCAGCATAGAGGCCTTGTGCTTGGCCGCGCGGGCGGATTCGGCTTCCAGCACGCCCTGGACGGGCCTCCCTCCTGATGTTACGCCTTCGACTCGAAATTCCGGCATGGTGTGCTCCTCACGATGATCGCCAAAATCGCTTCCTTCAGTGCTGAATGCTGGGTCGCATCGTCCCCCCCTGAGACACGAAAAGGGTTACCTCCCCCGTTGCATCTGCAGAGCATCTTACTGGATCCCCCTCCCAATAAGGCATGCAGAGCAACCAGGGGAGGCCCCCCCAAAACTCATTCGCTTCCTCCCCGGAGAACGGCGCGCCCGCCTAATTGCCGAGCGACTCGTCCACCATGATGCTATCACGGTAGACGTACATCACGACCTTGACCTTGCTGACCCCATCGTTGCCCGTCTCGGTACCAACGCCGGTCAACGTCACAAACGGTGGCGTCCCTCCCACCGGATCGGGACTCAGCGAGTAGGTCCCGTTCAAGTGCTGCGGGTGCTGATAGACCGCCGTGATTTTGGTCATCGACAGGCCGGTGAACGACCCCCCACCTCCCCCGAGGATGCGGGGTCTCCGGTAGTACCCCTGCGCCGCCGATGCGTAGTGCACCAAGTCATTGACCACCTCATCACGATTGGTGGCGGCAGCCTGGTCGTTGAACATCGTGATCCCGACCGCCACGGCGATGCCGACGATGATGGTTCCGAGGATAATCAGGAGTAGCTGCTGTTGTCCCATGGCTTACCCGAAGTGCGGCGGGGCCCCTCTCGGGACCCCGCCACGTTGCGGATCCTAGTTAGTTCGACTGGCTCGCGTCAACCTTGGCGCTATCAGCCCAGACGTTCATGACCACCTTGACCGGAGTCGACCCGTCGTTTCCGGTTTCCGTACCGAGGCCCTGGAGCTGAACGCCCGTGGCGTTGGCGGAGACGATGGTGTAGGTCCCGTTGCCGTTGACCATGGCAGAGCCGCTGGTCTTCGTCAACAGCTTGATGTTGCCGGCGAGGGTCGCGAAGGACCCGCCACCGCCACCAAGGGCCGTCGGGCGACGATAGTACTGCTGCGCGCGGGAGGCCAGGTTGATCAGGTCGTTCGTCACTGCATCACGATTCGCCGAGGTGGCGCTGTCGTTGAACATCGTGATACCGACGGCGACCGCGATCCCGACCACGATCACGCCGAGGATGATGAGAAGAAGTTGCTGCTGTCCCATTGTGGAACTCCTATATGGTTATGACAGGAACAGTGGATTGTATGGATTGCGCTAAACTTGTTCCGCGTCCGGGCCTGCTTAGTACAAGACGCATGCCAGAGCAAGCGCGGGGAGGAACCTTGGCAAATCAGGGAATTCAGAGCCGGTGGAGTACGAGTGAGGGTAATTGTAACAGAGGGGAGGTCATTCTTACCCTGACCTCTCTGGAAAAACGTACACGGTCTGTGGATGCCACCTCAGAGGGGTGAGAGGTGACGATCATCGGAGGGCTGGAAGGACGCAGCGCGAGGTTCACGGTGTGAACAGACATCGTTCACACTTTTGGAACGAATGATCAACGACCGGTTATGCTCACCGGCGGGGCTTGAGCTGATCGATGAACGTCATAATCGTCTCGATCGGCGTGCTCTTGCTGAAGAAAAAGTCCTTCTGTGGATCCTTGACGAGCGTTCGCGTGTTCTCATCATCGTAGCCCGAAACGAACACGAACGGGAGCTCATGCGCATCGGTAAACTCCCGGACATAGCTGTGAAACCGGACACCATCGAGGGTGGGCATGAACACATCCGAGATGATCAGGTCCACCCGTTCCATATCCAGGGCTTCTCGGGCCTGTTTCCCGTCCTCTGCCAGGACCACCTCGTGTCCGTGCTGGCGGAGAATGTCCCCCATAACGTTCAGATACCCCTGTTCGTCGTCTACCAGCAGGATCTTCATAGGCATGCACTCTCTCTGTCGGTGCGGATTCCGCCAGTGTGTGGGCCCTGTAGGACTCGAACCTACGACCCGCAGATTATGAGTCTGCTGCTCTAACCAGCTGAGCTAAGGACCCGAGCCTTCACCCGCTCGAACACGGCCCCGACGCAGCTTAGCGCTGGCGCGGGCTGCGTGGATGAACGGCCCCGAACGTCAGATAGACGGGGGTTTTCATCCACGAAGATACAAAAACGCTTCGATGTGGGCAAGTCCGAAACACCTCCTTTCTCCCACCTCCTCCCCCGCAGGGGGGTGGAAGCGCGGTGCGGTCGAACCCCTGGCGGCACCTTGACTAAGAATCCGGAATGCCGTATCTTTCGGTGGGCTTCAGCTAAGTCCGACCTGCCCGCTGAGAGATCTCTCCCCCCCAGTCTCCAGGACCTGTCGTCCTACCAGCACGGAGGTGTTATGGCCAAGGGCAAGAGTATTTATCACCACTGCGGTCACTGTGAGCGGATCACGAAGATGGAAGTGATCGGCACGGCCGAGGGTGACCCCGAGCGCACGTGGTACCGGTGCACGCGGTGCCGACACGCCTCGCTTGTCAATCTTGAGGAGCTTCGCCGAGCCCAGGAAGACGCGAAGAAGAAGCTCGAGCCCTCGGAATGCTCCGAATACAGCCCGTTCCAAACGTACCATGTTGGGCAGGCGATCGTCCATACCGAATGGGGCGACGTCGGCAAGATTGTATCAAAAGTGCGGACCTCGGATGGGGCGCGCGCGATCGTGGTTTCCTTCGAGAAGCTGGGCGAGCGCCGGCTTCTGGAGAGCATGGTCCCGAGCTCGGATGCCGCCGAGTGAGTTCACCGCGCGGAAGGAAGCACCGCAACAGCATCCACTGTGGAAGGAGGTGAGGTACCCTGGTAGGGATCGTCGTATCGGAGAACGAACCGATTGATCGCGCGATCAAGCGCTTCAAGAAGAAGTATGAACGTTCCGGCGTGTTGAAGGAATTCAAGAGGCGCGCATACTTCACCAAGCCTTC
>Ga0209536_100009267_pt1 | contig 14641 bp, 9 predicted proteins | sample DeeMarSeWOR28_12_FD_187461 | JGI IMG/M metagenome (GOLD analysis project Ga0209536, IMG submission 187461) | Marine sediment microbial communities from White Oak River estuary, North Carolina - WOR-2-8_12 (SPAdes) (version 2) | ecosystem: Environmental > Aquatic > Marine > Intertidal zone >...
ACCGTATGCTGACATACCCATAACCTTGTATTCATCACCATACTTTGGGAAGCCAAGATACTGGGTAAAAGCGAGATAGAAAAGCCCTAAAGAATGCGGAAAAAAAGTGCGATGTTTTACTGAAATATTATTGCCATTGCCGGTTCCCCACATGGTCCCGACAAAATCACCAAAGCCGTCAACTGAAATAACTGAAGCATTTTGAAATGGAGATACATAAAATGCGCTTCCCATATGTGCAATGTGGTGTTCCACGTTATGAATTTCTGCTCTTATCTCCTCACTCCTTACCCCTAACTCCTCACAAAAAGCGCTTCGAATATCCCCAATCCGTGAAGCATTCTTGAGTCGATCACTGATTAGTTTTAGAGATGGCCTTTTGGCAAATGCAAATAATGCCTTCTTAAACAAATTCGCATTGGGGTTGCGGTTGACTGCGATATGATCAATTCGATCAATGGAAATATTCTGCGACTTTAAGCAATATTTGATGGCTTCAATGGGAAATCCAGCCCAATGTTTTATACGGCTAAAACGCTCTTCTTCAACCGCAGCCACAAGCTTACCATCAATAATAAGACAAGCTGAAGAATCTCCATGATAAGCGTTTAATCCAAGTATATGCATACAAATTTTATTTAATTTAGATTATTATTTCTCAAGTCTTCCAATAATATTTGAACGCTAGCGTTCAAATATTTTTAAAGAGTTAACTAATCTTTCATAAAAAACTCCACACAGAAAAAGAAACCCACCAATTGTTCCAATATACGGAATCGTCCTTCTTAAAGTGCTGTAGCTAGTTCACCGTCAATAACTTGACAAGCAAAAAATCACAATGATAAGCATTGAGATCAATAGTTTTCACAGTTTATCCCAACGATATTTTTTCATGACTACTGTTCAACTGCATCACCGGAATTGTTTTGGCACTAAGGATCGAAAAATTGAAAGAAAAGGGTAATTATAATATAATTGTTTAAGGTAAAATGTACATAACGGTTTAAAACCACCTTTCTTTTTTGCAATACCACGCATCAAACGTTTACGAAATTTCTTGAGTTCTTCAAAAGAATGTTCTTGGAGATTATATGGGACATCATCAGACTCCAACCAATAATCTTCACTGATGTGTCCATTTTTGACCGCATCTTCATATACAGTTGTTCCTGGAAGCAGCCAAAGGATATTTGCGCCGATCGATGATCGCGGTTTAATGTGACCTATTAGCTCTATTGTTTCATCAATGGTTGATTCATCCTCACCAGGAGAACCAACCATGAGGTATGATCTAGGAAGAATGCCAACCTCGTGAACCAATTCAAAAGCTTTCTTTATGTCTTTAGATGTTTGCCGTTTATTTATATTTTTTAGAATTTTATCACTTCCACTTTCTACCCCAAAGTCGATAGTCATGCATCCACTTGTTTTCATCACCTCCAATATTTCACGATTCATCATCTTTACATGACTACAACATGCCCATTTCAAGTCCCATTTATTATCAATAATACCTCGGCATATGGCGATAGCCCGCTCCTTATTAACGGGGAAATTATCATCAAAAAAATATAGCGATCTAATACCGTGTTCTTCAACCAACCATCTTATTTCTGCAAGGACGTTTTCAGGCGAACGAAATCTCCACCTCTTGCCCCAAAACCTAACCGATGCACAATAACTACAATCAAACACACAACCTCGTGAGGATATGACAGCCGCTGTTGGGCCTGGCAAAGGTGGGAACCCGCCGTATTGTGAAAAATTAAAGTTACTAAATCCAGCGTAATACGGGAAAAAAAATGAATCGATATTTTTTATTGGATGCCGCGAGCCAGTGTAAAATACTCCCTCGCCTTCGTCTCGCAAGACTAAACCAGCAACTTCTTTTAGCGATTTGCCTGCTTCGAGAGTTTCAATAAACTCAGCAAAGGTCTCCTCCCCTTCCCCAAGAACGACTGCCGAAGCATGAGTCTTTATAAAAATATGTTCTGGATACATTGTTGCATGAGGACCACCCACAACAAGTAACGCTTTGGAACAGACATCTTTTAAAACGGCACATAATTCCCATACCATTTTACGGTCAATCGTCCAGCATGTAACGCCTACAACATCAGGCACGAAATCTTTAACTTCATAAATAATCTCTTGAATATTCTTCAGGCCGCCATCAGACAATAGAACTTCATGCCCTGATTGATGCGCAATAGCGCCAAGATATGCTATACCAGGTGGAGGGAAATCGGGCTTTTGCTGCCGACTGGTTGGGTTACTAATTAATACGATCTTCAAATAGTCACTATTCTAGCTATTATTAAAAATTTTCTAACATACCCATCTTGTAATCTTTAAAAAATCTCTTGATAAGATATTATCTTAATGAAAGTTGAATCATCAGCAACATTTCTATGTTTTAAATCGCTCTGCAATTTTAACTAATTCAGTAACAGTTTTTTCAACACACCTATCCCACGAAAACTCTGAAGCACGTTTTTTCCCACATTCAGAAATTTTCTTTCTATAATTATCTGATTTTAGCATTCTTTGAATAGCAGCACTCAAAGAATTCCCCTTTCCGTGTGAATAATAAACAGCCGCTTCACGAAAAAACTCCGGCATTGGTAAAGAATCCGTTGATATAATTACGCAACCATGACTCATTGCCTCCAGAGCTATGTTTGGACAAGCTTCGATACGACTTGTCATAACAAATAGGTGGCACCTATTATAACACCAACACATTTCATCATCCTCAAGATTCCCAACCCAACGGACATTATGATTTAATCCTTTCAACTCAATCAACCTTTTTAGGCCGTTATGATATTTTCTCATACCCGGTATTGTATTGCCGGCTATCACTACGTTAATATCGAGATTGCTAGCTTTAAGATAACTCATTGCTTCAAATAAGTCCTCAAGGCCTCTTGCAGGCCTGACAGAACCACAAGTGAACAAAAACTTTGAGTCCCATTCAACTGGCACCGATGCTGGGCGGACACAATTGCCATTAATTTGAGAACTCAAACCATGATATACAAGCGAAACCTTCTCCTTTGAAACGTTCAATTTACTTTTTAGGTAATCTTCTACAAATCGAGAAACAGCAATCGTATGATCTGCTTGTCTGATTGCATTAATAACAAGTCTCCGCTGGACAAATTTCTTGAAAACCTCGTGCAGTGTGTCACCCTTCATATTAGGAATAAAAGGTTCCATGTTGCGTACCATATTGACCACTGGCACATTGTTAAACTTAATATGTCGGTCAACTGGTAAAAATAAAATGTCGGGCGCAAATTTCTTGAGGCATTCTTTCATTTTCCTGTCGGGAATTTTAATGAGTTGCCTTAGAGTAAAAGGATTACACTTACAGTAATTGGCAATGGATGGTTCCTTGAACCATGAAGGGATATCGTCCCCTTCTGGAGAAACGCATAGCAGGGTATCCACGTATTTATGATCAGCAAGACGTGGCAGCATATTCTTGAGATATTTTTTATAACCTCCACTCAAACCTCCACCTGTTAGATTAACAATTGCAAGTCGCATCTTTATAACTCCTGACACCCCTGCCTTTTCATAAAATCCATAAATACAATAATCGCCCATAAGAACGGATGTATATTCCGTCGTCCCGATTGATGGAGATACCATAGATCTTCCACAGCACGGCTACTGAGCGGGAGACTAGCCACAAGGCTTTTGTCGAAGATCAGACTCTCAGCCCACTCCTTCAGTGGGCCCCGCAACCAACTATCAATAGGGACTGAGAATCCCTGCTTAGGACGGTTTAACATGCGCTCTGGGATATAACGATAAGCCAACTTTCTTAGTAAATATTTATTGACTCCTTTTCTCAATTTCCATGTTATCGGCAGCTTCATTGCCCACTCAACCAAATCCTGATCAAGTAATGGATCTCTCGATTCCAGAGAGAATGCCATACTTGAAACATCAACCTTCTGTAAATAGTCATCGGGCAATGTGTAAAAAAAATCAAGCCTCATACCATGTTCACTCGGGTGCAACCCTTTAGGAAAGGCTCCTGCGGCTGTCAAAAATAGTTCATACATGCCCTTGGTGCGCTGGATTAGGTCAAGATTCAATACACCATTAAAATCTTTTATAATGCTCCTGGAAAAGGCAAAGGCAGAAGTCCTGTCGGGCTGGCGAAGAACTCCAGACAAAAGTTTAAACTTATGCTGAGGCAATACCCTAACTAAAGAAGCAATTCCTAAACGCACCTGCGATGGCAGGCAAAAGAAATGATTTAACTTATGCGCAATTTGGTAATAATGATATCCGCCAAACAATTCATCCCCACCGTCACCGGAAAGGCTCACGGTTACGTGCTTACGGGCAAAGCGTGAAACTGCCATTACTGGAAAAGCCGAACTGTCGAAAAATGGTTCATCATATTCTTGCTGAAAGATGGGCATCAGAGCAATAAGGTCATTAACCTGTAAGTATTCACAATGATGCTCTGCCCCCAAGTATTTTGCAACAGTTTGTGCATGCAGGCTTTCATCATATGCCTTTTCAGCAAAACCTATACTAAAAGTTTTCACTGGTCGTGGTAAGTGCTTAGCCATGACCGCAACAATTAATGAACTGTCTATTCCACCGGATAAAAATGCTCCGAGAGGCACATCACTTACCAATCGTGAATTAACAGACCGGGTTACTATCTCATCGAGTTCATCCAGCAAATCTTCTTCACTTCGTTGAACCCAAGAAGATTCAGTTTGAATCTGGCGAAAATCCCAGTAGCGTCCTACATGCAAACCTTTGTCACTAAACAATATATAATGGGCGGGCGGCAGCTTTCGTATGTTTTTGTAAATTGAGTAGGGGGCAGGGACATATCCAGTTTCAAGATAAAATCTGAGCGCCTGCTCATCTATTTCTTTTGATAATGTTGGAACTAATGAAAACAATACGCGTGGTCTTGAAGCAAACGCAAAGCAATTAGAGGAATGATGATAATAAAAAGGTTTCACACCCATTCTATCCCGGGCAGCAAACAAAACTCTTTCCTTCCTATCCCAAATAGCAAAGGAAAACATCCCGTGGAATCGCTTTAGACAATCAACTCCCCACTTCGCATATGTTGCCAAAATAACTTCGGTATCGCTGTTGCTACGCCATAGTCCATTATCACCCTCAAAATTCCTCCGCAATTCGCGAAAGTTATATATTTCACCGTTGTAGACGATGACAAAACGGCCATCTGGTGACAGCATTGGCTGGTGGCCGGCAGGTGACAGGTCGAGTACAGAGAGACGCTGATGAGCCAATCCGACGTTGTTCTCAGTCCATAACCCACTGTCGTCTGGCCCCCGACGATGAAGCATTGTGGCGGCGAGGCTCACCTGGTCGCCCTGTATCGCCGTCTGTTTTCTGGTGATGATCCCCACGATGCCGCACATGATAATTTAATTCCCCTCGCCAGATTTTTTTCCCTTACCCACAATCCCATTTTGACCATAATGCACGACTGTATCGGAGAATCCCACTTCAGAAAACCACCTTTTTACAGTTTTCAGGGATTGAGGATGATCATGAGCCGGAGAATACATATCGAAGGTGTCAAGAATTGCCCACTCCCTGTTTATCTGTGGCGTTAGTCCGAGGTCTGAGTACTCGACGATCGGTAATAGGCGTGCTCCGGCCCGACCCAAAAACTTTCTTATAAATTTGGAGAAGGGAATAATGATTGGTACCAAAAGTTCAAGTAATTTATAAAGTTTCTCCTTGTTCATCCTTTTTGTTACTGGCCTTAAAAGGTATTTCCACTGTAACCACGAGAAAAGATTTGCCTTGTAAACATCGACAACAAGTTCGCCTCCCGGCTTCACGTAATTTGCAAGATTATTAAAGGCCCGCTCAGGATCGGGTGTATGTTGCAGAACCCCGAGGCAAATGACTTTGTCGAAGGACTCTTTTCGCAATGGAATATTATATATATCACCTTGAAAAAGGTGCAGATTGGTCATCTCGCCATTATTAATCAAGTTGGCTTCAACAGCTATACTGAAATCGAAAGAAAAAACTTCAGCGCCTGTCTGAAGAAGTACCTCCGTAAACCGCCCTGCACCAGAACCTGCTTCTAATATCCTCTTTCCCTCCAAATGCTCGAGCAAGCCGGTAGCTGCAAATAATCGATTCCGCGAGATAGGCAAACCCGTATAGCTGTCCAACTGCGTTCTACGATGGATGTTCCACTGATAGCCAAAAGATCCAGCATAGTTCTCAGAGGGGACGAATCGCGGTATACCCCCGATAATGGGGTGGTGGTCATCACATCTGCTGCATATAAGTTTCCCCTCATTCTTATTGGCGTCTGCCTGCACCTTTCCTAACACTGCAATGAAGTGGCCACCGCAGATTGTACATTGATACATTCCAATTCTCAAATTCATATAAATTCTTCATATATACTTTCTATTTTACTGGCCATTTCAACTATGGTCCATTCTTGAGTCTTCTGCTTTGCGATCAAGGCACGATCTTTTATAGTATCCGAATCGCACAATGCATGAATTATTGTGTCGGCGGTCTGCTGAACTTTGGTTGGGTTAATAAAAAGCGCGCAACTTTCATCAAGAATCTCACGATGTGCTGAAATATCAGAAACTATGAGGGGGCAATTGCATGCCATGGCTTCCATAACTGTATTCGGACAACCTTCAAATTCACTGAGGGATACAAACACCGCAGCCTTTTTCATTAGTGCCCAGACTGATTTGGTCGGCAGATAGCCTGTAAAATTGATATATGCATCCAAACCCAGTTTATGACTCAATACCTCTAACTCAGGCCTCAGTGGACCTTCCCCGCAGATAATAGCTGAGATGCTTTGTTGCTGCCCAACATAAAATAATACTTCAAATAGAGATTTCAGGTTCTTTTCAGGTGTTAAACGACCAACATAAAGCACTATGGGGTTATTCACATTTTTTAGTCCAGATGGTAATGCAGGAATGACTTTTTCAATAACTTCACATGGCAATCCGTTAGGTACGATAAACCGGTGACTATCTGGAAGTAGAGATTTCCAGTAATCATCTCCACCAGCAGAGTTGGATATAATCGCACTAGCATCAGATCCTACCCAAACTCGCAAACGATTTTTCCATGTTTGAGGATAAGCCATAACAGAACTCGGCTCACGTATTATCCAGGGAATCCCATTAAATTTTGCCGCTATCCCGCCCAGGATATCCATTTGTAAAATCCAGGAATGGATAATGTCCGGATTGACACGTCGGACAAGTCGAATAAGTTGCCAGAACAAAAGTGGATCGTAATTGGATAGTGTTTTGAACCGATGAAGTTCAACACCAGACAGTCTTGGTTTTTGAGGACCTTCTTCAGAATAGGCAATATGGACATCGTGTTGCAACCTAACCAATTCAGGTGCTAAATAGCTGAGCTGCCGTTCTGCCCCGCCTCCAGAAAGGTTTGGTATGAGATGCAGTATGCGCATACTCATTCAATAAACTCCCGGAACCATAATTCTAGAAAAAGAAATGCCCAAAGGCGGTTAGACCAGTCTCTGCGACCTTCAATGTGTTCACTTACCATTTTTTTTAACATACTCTGTTCAAATAGTCCTCTCCGGGCAAATTTCTCATCTAGAAGTGTTTCCTTAAGTATCGAGGAGAGATCATCTCGAAACCATTTGGTTAACGGAAGACCGAAACCTGTCTTGGGCTTGTTGAGAATTTCTGCCGGTACCAATTCTTTAACCGCACTTTTCAGAATTTTTTTACCGCCTGTTGCATCTAGTTTAAGTCGTGATGGAATCGTTGCGGCAAATTCTACGAATTTATGGTCAAGAAAAGGACATCGAACTTCCAGGCTGTTAGCCATGGAAACGATATCCGTTTTGACCATGAGACAGTCAGGGAGGTAAAACTTCTGGTCATGCCGCATCAACCAGTCCAGAGAATCCTCGCTATCCTCCCAAGGGTAAGCAGCAAGAGAATCTTCCGGGACAGGGGGTCTTGAGATCATATCCCTGAATAGAGGCGTATACGCCAGTCGCTTTTCTTCCGGCTTTACAATAGTACCAAACTGGAGGCGACGAATTTTTACATTTGCTGCGCTAAGCATTGCGAGTCCGCGGCGAAGGCGGGCGGCAGTATTGTTATTAGGAAATATATTAAGCAACCCCCTTCCCCCTTCAGCTACCAATTTTCTTAATAAGAGAGGCCATATATCCCATTTGTTCCAGCCCAGGATTGCCGCATAATTATCATACCCGGCAAATGACTCATCCCCACCATCCCCACTCAAAGCGACTGTCACATGCTGCCGCGTCATCTTTGACACATAATAAGTGGGCAAGGCAGATGAGTCAGCAAAAGGTTCATTATAATGCTTGACGAGAAGCGGTAGGATTTCGACCGCATTAGGCTTGACGACTAACTCATGATGTTCTGTTCCATAACGTTCTGCTAGCAACCGGGCAAACGGTAGTTCGTTAAATGTTTCTTCTCCAAAACCAATTGAAAAAGTTTTCACTGGCCAGGGACTCTCCTGTGCCATAAGGGCAACTATGGTAGCTGAATCGATACCACCACTCAAAAATGCACCAAGAGGTACGTCAGATATCATTCGCATTTTGACCGATAAACGCAAGCGTTGCAGAAGTTCCGCCTCAATTTCTTCCGGAGGGATGCTGGTCTTTATGGAAATCGAAGGTTCCCAGTAGCACTGCGTCTTTACATTGCCCCTGAGGTCGCAGGTTAGATATTCACCTGGTCTCAATCGCTTGATCCCCTCAAATGCAGTCAGAGGACTGGGTACGAATTGATACGTCAGGTACTGGTCAATGGCGTGGTAATTCGGAAATACGGATACATCCGGATCAACTGTGATTGCCTTGATCTCAGAACCGAATACAAATGATTGAGGAGTGACAGTGTAACAAAATGGCTTCTTTCCCATTCGATCCCGAGCACAAAACAGAATTTTACGGCTATTATCCCACAATGCAAAAGAAAACATTCCCCTAAGTTTACGCAAACAATTTACTCCTTCATCCTCATAAAGATGAATAATCACTTCAGTATCAGAGTTTGTAGTGAATTGATGTCCGCGTGCATTTAACTGTTTGCGCAATTCTTGGAAATTGTAGATCTCTCCATTAAAAACAATCCAAATACTGAGATCTTCATTAGATAGAGGTGGACAAGCATTGGGAGCAAGATCAATGATTGAAAGGCGCCGTTGTCCCAGTCCAATGTGTGCATCCGTGTATATGCCCTCATCATCCGGGCCACGGTGTGTAATGGTTTTACACATGGAGGAGATTAAATCTCGACTAGGCTTCAAGTCCCGAAATATTAATTTCCCGCAGATTCCGCACATGCGTCATACTCTCGAGGACATGGCTAAATTCTTATCAGCTGTTACACGAGACAGGAGAGCAGATCCTATGCGTAAGAGGATATAAAATGGTATGACTTCCCAAACAATGTTTGCCAGAAAGCTGAACGTCGTATCCCTAAAAGTATAGTATATCTTAAGACAGAAAAATACATACAGTAGAGTTTCTAAAAATCCTGATTGATGTTTTAAGTACCAACGATGATATCGAGCCAGAATATACCCTAAAATTGTCCCCCGTAGAGCAAGTTCAATCCAATCAAAACCTATAATGGATTGGGAGATAACACCCCACATGTACCCCTGACCTGTTCCACTAAGGCCAATCTCCTGCAGATACCATTCCGAGGCCCTCACTTTCTCAAATGGCATCAATTGTTGTGGAGGAAAAATGGCTATAAAATCGTTTAGATACAAATACCACGGGAAGTAGACACCCGCTTCCTTTTTCCGAAAAACATCATACGCTGTCCCCAATAATGATTGGAATTCATTACCATATGAGAAAAAGCTAATATCGCTATAGGCTAAATCCTCCCGAAGGTATGCGATATCAAAATATGCACGGTATATACCTAAAAAAATAAAAACCAGAAACAACATCACCCCGGAAGTAAACAGAAATTTAATCGATAAAGGTTTGATCGTTCGATGATAAATTAAGGCTATTGCCATAAGAAATAAGATCAAGCCGGTCCGTGGCCCTTTGATATAAACAGTCAGAATGATTTCAAACCCAACCCATACTAGCAAAATAAGAAACCACTTTCTTTGCTTGCATCGATTAACAACAATAAAAAGCAATGCCAGTTTGAAGATAAAGAGAATCCCCCACAACTTACTGGATATCTGTAATAACAAAAGAGGTAAATTTTCATAGGAGGTGACGCGTTTAGCAAATATTTCTGGCTCATAACTTGAATTATAATTAACACCTGTCTCTTGGTACATTAAGACGAAGAAACCAGTTAATAACAGAAAAAAAATGACAATAGTATACCAAGATGAACGACTTGGGATAATGACATTGCCCACTCCCATGGTTCCTTTACCTCGAAAAAATGCATAGGCAACAACGAATGAAAACAGATACAATACATGGCGCAAATGGAAAAAACCCAGTTCAGCAGGTGAGATATTTAAATAAAGCAATCGGCTATCACTAAGGAATCCAAACTGCATTCCATCAGCCCAATAATTTAAAAGGGGATAAACCGTATAGACAAGAGTAGCCAAGGCACAGAATATACCCACATCAAAAAACGGAATTTTCTGGTCACGATCCCACATCACCATCCAAAGCCAGATCATCAAAACGGTGCATGCAACAGCCGGTGCCATAACATACTGCTCATCGGTCGTCATGAATGACAGAGCAGTGACACCTAATGCAATTGCAAAAAGAACTACTGGAACTAGTTTTTTCTTATGACGCTTCACGGATCATTTGAATTAAGCAGAATTTAAAAGACATTGACAATTGTTTTCCCTCGTTTGTACAAAATTAAAATACTCGATCGAAAGGACTTCATCCAAGCAAGGGGTATAGGGCCCATAAGACCAAACAACAAAATGCCCCAATTCTTGGGAGAAAAGAAATTATCTGTTAAGGAAAATATACTATATTTGATGCCTTTCACTCGATTACCACTGAGAAAACACAATGTTGCCAAGCCTGAAATATGACTTTTATAAATCCTTGGAGCATATTTTTTGAGCGCTTCACCATGATTCTTTAATGAGATTTCCCCACTTTTTACCTGATCTAGTGAATTTTCGATAGCGCGAATCATGTTAGGCTTAGTAAGTTGATTATTTGCATCCTGGTGATAGAGGGCTATTACATCAGGAAACGACATGGCATTAAATTGTTTCATGAAGTCCAAATGATACGGTCCTTCTAAGGTTTTATCATTATAGAATCTGACTTTATTAAACGTAACGCGTCTTAAGATGGGCAATGAGTCACCGCGACGACCAAATACACTTTCCATCCACTTAATATAAGTAATGAAGTCCCAGAACTCTTCCTTTAAAGGGGGGTCTGGAGAAAATTGTCCTGTATCTACTTGTCCCATAAATAGCATTCGGGAAACATTTTCATCAACTTCAATACTTCTCCTGTAAATGGTGGACAACGCCTCTGGCAGCAGTTCATCATCGCTATCAAAAAAAACTACCCATTTACCAGTAGCTACAGATACTCCTGTGTTTCTTGCAGGTCCTACTCCTCTATTCACATCATGACAGATAAGCTTGATTCGGTTATCAACATAACCTTTTACGATGTCAACAGATTTATCCAATGAACCGTCGTCAACAATAATTAATTCAAAATTCTCATAGGCCTGCCTAAGGCAACTATTAATTGCTCGTCCAATGAAACGTTCACGGTTATACATCGGTATTATTATGCTGAAGTAGGGTGTCATTTCATTTCCTTAATTAACTCAATATAATTAAGATAAAAATGGATCAAAAGGCGGCGCGTTTAATTAATATACCATTGCCTAAAAAGTTCTTTCATATTTACGGAATAAACTTGCTGTCAACGGCGATTTTTGCCTCCTGCCTCTAATCGATAAGCGCAATATCTACAATTTCCCTATCTTTCCAATAAGTTATATGTTGTTTTTCCATGGGAAATAAAGTGTGTCTCATATACTTCAAAAAACATAATCCGTTAGAGCAAGTGTTTTTGGTGCTCCAAGAAAAGCAAATTTGTTATGGCTCTTGATATCAACCTTTAATAATTATATGCGCCACCAGATGTCACAAACTCTTTCATCAAGTGTTACCAGAGGTTCATTTTGCTTACTTGGGGTAGGACTTTATTTTGATCATCATATCTTTATTCAGAAAAACAAACTTACCCGCCTCTATTGCCGACTGTGCAGTTGTTCAATATCACGTTTTTGAATCTGTTAAATTGGACATCCTTCTTTAAATAGTTGAAACTGCGAGGACTAGGTTCAAAGGCATAAACCCGTTTTAAATACTTGAATAGTTGAGCAGATGATAATGATATAGCGCCTATATTGGCCTCAACATCGATTTCTTTCTACTTTGGCTGACAATTTACTCTCAAATAACAACGGTATAGAGTGTCGATTCGATGCTAAAGTTAGTTCTTTGATCATAAGGTTAACGTACTGCATACGAAATCACCCCCTTACGTTCCTTGCTATAAAGTAAGGTAACAAGAGCTAGATGAAATATCAAACCTAGGATAGTCGATCCAAGATAAGCAGTTGCCAAACCAATACCACCATATAGCTGGACAAGAAAGTATGTTGCTACGACTAGGAACCCATCCCGAGGAACAGAAATACAGAAAAATGAAAGCCATATCTTTGCATGAGACTGAATATACTGATACAGAGCTATGCTCACACCCTCAAAAATACTCGAGACGAGGAGAAGCCATAGAATAAAATATCCCTCCCTAAAATCCTTTCCGAAAAGTTGAAGAATTGGCAGTCCCCAAAAACCCATAATCAGGCAGCCGCCAAGAGAAACGAGAAAGATAAACAATACATTAAGTTTGAACACCCGGTTATATTGATTTGTATCTCCTTTTGACATCTCATTATTAAGCACTGAGAGTCCAACACTGTTTATAACATTTGGCAGAAACAGCACCAGGATACGAATATTGTTTGCTGCACTGTAAAGAGCCATTTCTCCATACCCGCCTGGTTGGCGAACTAGTAAAGAGTTAGCGAGCCAGATGAGCGGCATGGAATAATATCCTGCCATTGCGGCAGGCAAAGCAAATTTTAATATAATTGCTTTTTCATGAATCAGACTACCCTTGTACTGGGGCTTTAGACTATGTATTCGATATTCAAGACGTAACCACCTGTTATGGATGACACATCGAACCAGAGCACTTATGCTAAGCCCAATTAGAGCGCCATTCAAACCACCCCACCACGCACCAAGTGTTATAGCAACCACGGCCCCAATCCCGCTTGCTACGCCTGCCTGAGCAAGACTACTATAAGCCTCTAAACCTGAAAGAGCTCCTGTCTGATATCCGTTTATGGAAGAGAAAAAAAGAAAACCTGATCCCAACATTAGGGCATATGTGAGGTGTGGGGCTTTCAATATAGTGCCGGCGATCCAGGACGCCATGGCGATTAGCAGTAATGTACCCACACTTGCCATCACAGAGGTGACAATAGCACACAAGCCAAGTATTCTCCCAGCTCGCTCTGGATCACTTAAGCGAAACTCTGCGATATATTTTGCAGCGGTATATCCCATTGCGAGTTGCGATAAAACTGCCACCATCAGGAGTGTGCCCTGCACCATCGCGTATTCACCAAAACTCTGCTTCAGAAGAATTCGAGCAACGACAATATTTACGACCAAGGTACTGCCTTGATTGAACAACACGGCAATTAAATTCATTGCCGTACCCTTAATCAGTCTGTCGCGAAGCCTCATAATTTATTATGTTATGTGTAATGAGGGGACAATTTTTCGTTTGAATCCAATTAAATTTTTCATCAAATCGCATACGGTTGGTTAACTAGATAGCTGCCGAGCGCATCAACTTGAAATCTGGATCAAGCCAAACCACATTAACTGAACTTTTTCATATATCATCATGCTGCCTTATCCAACCCCTCTTGAAGTGAAAAATTCGAGGCAGGATCTAACATGTTTGTTGTTTTGCGAATAACAGACATAGAATTCATGATTTCACCTGCCCGAAGATCACGTTAAGTCGGTTCAATATCTATGGCTGATAGATTTGATTCAACAACTCTGTTTTTTATAAAATTGGATGAAATTTAGGTGGCACAAAACTTAATTATTCCACAAAGGAACATTTGAATCCTTTTAAAATCATTTTTGCTGTTAATTAAATTCAATGTTTATACTGCTGTTTTACCTTACAGGCTAACAGCCAAATTTGTAGAGATTAAAAATTCAGGACAAAACGTTTCGATTTGTCTCAGATTCTACTTCCCTGCTGATTTCTTCTATCTGCTGTTTAATCTCTTCGAACTCCTCGATTTTTCTTCTCAAAAACCGGACCGTTATCTTTGTCTTCTCCTCCAACCCGTGCGGGGTAAGGAGGTACATATATGCTGCCTTGTTTTGTGAGGATTTAAACCGGTTGATCTTCACAAAACCCTTTTTCACCAGCTCATTGAGGCAGTAGTTGAATTTGCCGAGGCTGATGCCCATTTTCTCAGCCATCTGACGCTGGGTGAGGTTGGGATCG
>Ga0209536_100009268_pt1 | contig 14640 bp, 7 predicted proteins | sample DeeMarSeWOR28_12_FD_187461 | JGI IMG/M metagenome (GOLD analysis project Ga0209536, IMG submission 187461) | Marine sediment microbial communities from White Oak River estuary, North Carolina - WOR-2-8_12 (SPAdes) (version 2) | ecosystem: Environmental > Aquatic > Marine > Intertidal zone >...
ATTTTGTCCTGAACAAATTGGACAAGATTCTTTCATTAAAATTTACCTTAAGATATATAAATAATTATTGTAGTTTAAACTTCACACTTGAGGAAAAAATAAAAAAAAAGAGGCTGTCGGTATAAGCCTCTGGAAAGTGGGCAGAGACGGAATTGAACCGCCGACACATGGATTTTCAGTCCATTGCTCTACCGACTGAGCTATCTGCCCAAAAAATCGAAGCCAAAAATAGTGATAAACTTCTTATTCTCAAAAGACTATTCTACTGTTACACTCTTAGCTAAATTCCTTGGCTGATCGACATCCAAGCCTTTCTTTACGGCAATATGATAAGCCAGTAGTTGCAATGGAATTGATGTTAAAATAGGAGTGAGCATCTCAATAGTACGGGGGATTTTTATTGTGTAGTTAACCAGATTATCTATCTCACCATCACTATCATCCGCAATAGCGATGATCCGTCCACCCCTTGCACGAACTTCCTGGATATTTGACAATATCTTTTCATAAGTTGAGTCTTTGGGAGCAACAAATACAACTGGCATATCATCATCAATCAATGCAATTGGTCCGTGTTTCATTTCTGCAGCTGGGTATCCTTCTGCATGGATGTAAGATATTTCTTTTAATTTGAGCGCTCCTTCCAAAGCAACCGGGAAATTATAACCTCTACCTAGGTAAAGAAAATTTTTCGATTCTTTAAATTCTTCTGCGATCTTTTCAATGCTTTCATTCAGTTTTAAAATACTCTCTATCTTTGAAGGTATGTCCAATAATTCAGTAACAATTTTATTGCATTCTATTTGAGATAAACCTCTTCTTTTAGCAACTAAAAGTGTAATCAATGCCAGCACTACAAGCTGCGAAGTAAATGCTTTTGTAGATGCAACACCAATTTCAGGTCCGGCATGAATGTAAACACCACTGTTACTTTCTCTTGCAATTGTACTTCCAACAACATTACAAATTCCAAGTACCAATGCTCCTCTACTTTTTGCTTCACGAAGTGCAGCAAGTGTGTCTGCAGTTTCTCCACTTTGTGAAATAAAGAATATAGAATCCTCAGCTGAAACAATGGGATTTCGATACCTGAATTCAGAGGCATATTCAACTTCAACAGGAATTCTTGCATAGTGTTCCAGCATATATTCACCAACTAGAGCAGCATGCCAGGAAGTACCACAAGCAGAAAGAAGTATTCGTTTTGAATTAATCAGCCGATCAACAACATCAACAAGTCCTCCAAGTTTTGCTTCAGCTAATTCTGGTATTAATCTACCTCGCATTGAATTTCTGACTGACTCTGGTTGTTCCATAATCTCTTTGAGCATAAAATGTGTGTAACCACCTTTATCAATTTCATCCAGGCTCATATTTATTTCGTGAATTTCTTTTTCAATTTGTTCATCCTCAATTGTCTTAACTAGATAACTGTCACTATAGATTTCCGCAAACTCACCATCATCTAAATAAATGACATTCTTGGTATGAGCTAATAAGGGTGATACATCTGATGCGATAAAATTTTCACCCTTACCAACACCAATCACTAATGGGGAACCTTTCCTTGCCGCTATAATTTTATCAGGTTCTTTAGAATATATTACCGCAAGTCCATAAGTGCCGTCAACTTCATTTAAAGCCATTTGAACTGATTTACTGAGATTATATCCTTTTGACAAAAAACTATCTATGAGGTGAGCTAATACCTCAGAATCTGTATCACTCTCAAATTTATATCCAAGTGAGATTAATCCGTTCTTAAGAGTCTGAAAATTTTCAATGATTCCATTATGGATAATGAACAGTGTGTTATCAGAATTTGTATGAGGATGTGCATTTTGCTCGTTGGGAATTCCATGTGTAGCCCATCTCGTGTGACCGATTCCGATTTTCGATTTTAAGACAAGCTCATTAACTTTTTCTTCGAGAAGCGAAACTTTGCCTTTATTCTTAATGATTAGAGGATTTTCGCCATTGATAATACCAATTCCTGCTGAATCATATCCCCTATATTCCAATCTTTTAAGACCTTCCAACAAAATTGGGACACTGTTTTTATAACCTATATAGCCTACGATTCCGCACATAGTTTATTTTCTTTCTTTTTTTATTATAAAATGAAATCGGATTTAATCGATACCCACAATAATAATGCTAAAGATTACCTTACTTTAGCCAACTTTTGAGTTATTGTTTTTGTCTTATCGGGAAACTTAGCAATTACTTTATAGATGTATACTCCATTACCAATTTCATCTTTGTCCTGATCTCTTCCATCCCAATAAATCTTGTTGAAGTTAGTGATTAAATCATCAGGACCGAGTCTTATATCTCTGATCAGACGGCCTGCTATGGTATAGATTTTAATACTTAGCTCATCAGGTTTATCATTACCCCTTAATAGAAATGTAAAGTGAGTACTGCTTGGGAAGGGATTAGGATAATTATAAACTTCAGTAATATCGTTCTCGCTGAATACGTAAAATATTATACGGTATGAAGTAGAATCAAAAAAGTTACCAGAAGCATCTTTACCTAGAATTTCTAAAGTATGCCTACCATCCTCTAATTCGGGAGTCCAAAGTATTTCAAATGGTGCCCCTGGTCCGGAATACGAGTAATTTAATTCGGGCTGATAAAATCTTAGTGGAACATTATTATGCACGATAGTGAAAAAACTGGTGTCAAGAGGCAAAGGACTATTATCTTCTAAAATAATTATAACCTCGGGAGTTGAGGAAACAATATCTCCATCTATAATTTCCTGGCCATCAAATTTAACATCAAAATCCGGACGTGTAGAATCCCTTACCACAAAAAACTTTTGATCGAGCAGGTTATTAAAATAAAATGCTTCTCTTTTGTTCTGTTCACCAAATACTAAGACTTTATTCTCAAATAATAGTTTATTTGTTTCCAATGTACGTTCGACTTTCGTTGAATAACTATCTGCTGGTACACTTACAATCTGGTTGAAGATAAGACTATCAAGGTCATTCATATAAAAGCTCAGATTTAATGAGTCCGCGGGCAAATCTCCGTAGCTTCGAGCCTTAAAATCAAAAGTGACAGGATATCCCTGCAGCAATGAGTCCTGCTGAAAATTAAAATCTTCTCTTTCAAAATAAACATCAGAGAGTGCATGATAATTAAATTGAACCTGTGAGAGTTCCATTGGCTGAGTTGTGGTAAAACTAGAATCAGTTAAATTAAATTTTAGTCTCAGGTTGGAATATAAATCTGCATTTATGTTGCTGAGTGACATTGAGTCAGGCACATCAACCTGGAGAGTATCCCAGGTCCTTGTTGTTGAATTCTGACCGAGTAAATAAGTTGTGTGCTCCCCGGTAGGGCTTGGATTGTATAATTTATATTTAACGTCATTCCACCAGGCCACAGGTCCAACTGATTTTGAAGTGATTGTGCCGTTTGCATCTACATAGAAGCCAGCAAATTTTCCAAACTTCGGAACGATTTGTAAACTTTGATTTCTAAAAACTGAAGCATAGATTTTATCTTCTCCGGATTGCCAGTCCCAGCACCAAGAAAAATAATTTTGAAAGTTTTGAGGATGAGGTTCACTTATCAGCCATTCTTCCTCAAAATTCCCATCAGTGATACGGTGTCTTCTCATAAAATTATTATACTCTTCACAAGTATAAATGTGATCACCATGAACAAAGAAACCTGTAAATCCAGGATTATAGCTAATTCCAAAAAGTTGAATATCAGGACGGGCTAATGCCCAGCCGTCTGAAGGATCGAATACCCTTAAGGTGTATTTATTGTTTCCCAGAGAGTCTGCCAAAGTAAGATTATATACAAAAGTCCCATCAGAAGTTAGATACTGCTGACCGTCAATAGCCCTTGAATTGTCCCATCTCAACAATGGTGCTGCAAGTTGAACGGTATCGATTTGTTCAGTGCTGACATTTATACGTACAAGTTTATCTTTTTTCCCAATTGCAACGTACAAATTTCCATCACTGTGATAAAAAATTGAATTTAAAATTGAATCCCGAAATGTTGAGAACGTTCCATAGAACTGACCCTCCACAGTCCCATTATTTCCTGTTCCAATTTTATAGATCATTGACATTCCATCTGTCAAACCTTGTGCATAGAACCACATATTTGCAAAATAAATATATGTTCCGTCCGTGGTGATCGTACTCAGTTTCAGGCTATCCTCTAACTGAGGATTTGGCAGAAAACTATTTAAGAGAGTTTTACTGTGAGGACGAGCACGTATAGGTTCTGTATTCAGACTTAAACTCTTAGATGATTCCGAAAATAAAATATTCTGTGTTTCAAAAGTTTTAAGAATTTTATCATGAGCAAAATAACCGTTCTTTGATTCATTCATTATTGAGAATGACCTAACCGGACTCCAGTTGCCATACTGGTTTCCATCAAAAATTCTCGCACGCCAAAAATATACCCCGGGCTGAAGTGATGGAGAATTCCAACTGACGAATGACTTATTAGGTACTATCTCACCAGATTGGAATAATGGTGGATTAAAGAAATTAGATGTATCAGTCAAATCATACAACGTATCAATCTCTACGTAATACTTGAGCTCCTTATTTAAATAATATCCTATATCAGAAAAGAGGAACTCTATTTGACTATTGGTCGACACGAAACCATCAGCAGGTTTAAGCGAGCTTGGTTCATTAAGATTGAATATCAAAAATAATCTAGTTCCAATATTATCTGAATGGTCTTCTTCCATTATTTCATCAGTTTCATTTACTTTCGCTGTAAGTCTGTATAATCCACCAGTTGTTGGTTTCCATGGAAAATAAACAGAATCTGCTTCACCAAAATTTCCTCTCTTTAATGTACCGATCTGGTATGAAGTATCTGATGATCCGGCAAATAATTCAACCACAACTGAATCATTCGGAAATATTGCTCCCCAATTCATGATATTTATTTTTACTTCTATACTATCACCCACAAGTGGATTTTCAGGGTTAAGAGTTATGTCTGAAGACTTAATTTCGAAATCCGGATAGTTAGGCAATGCCAATTTCATTACCGGATCTCCGAGATATTGAAGTAAATTGATCTGAGTACCATAAATGCCACTTGGTGGGACCCTGTTTTTTGCATGCCTAATAGCTCTACCAACAACAAGATTCCTCAAGTCGAAGACTTCGTCAAAAAATGCCTCGTTAATCGCTTTACCAACTGTCCAATAAGTCAATGCAGAACTTCCCCAAAATCCGATACTTCCCTTCCCGCTTACTTTATTGAATTGCTCACCAAAAACGTTCTGGTTATCAAAATGTGCAGTATAACAAGTTACACTGGAGATGACCGGAAGTCTTCCACCGTTTTCTAATAAATATATATCATCATTTGTAAAGACAAGATCCCATTGGTATCCTCCGCCATGTCCATAATAATTTACAAGAACAGCACCTTCATTAATCTCCTCTCTTATTCGTGGCCCTTCACCTTGAAATGGTTCGTGCTCTGGTTTACTTGGGTATCTGAAAACATATGAGGTATGATAGCCGTTTGGTTTAACAAAGGTATTTCCCAGATACAGACTTGCATCATTAAATCCAAATTGAATTTCATCCTGAAGACTAAGCCCGGATGCAAGGAGTAAAACATCCTGCTTCCAAGGTTTGGTAGGATCATCCGGATAATCTATAAGTTTTTGAAGTTGAATATTACCCTCTTCAACTGTCTCAATCGAAATTCTACCAATTGCAGCATCGGGTGAATAATCAAGACCTGTTACCGCAACAATTAAATTGTCGCTGACTGCCAAACCATAGGGACTACCTGCAAAAAAAGGGATAGACGGGATGAAACTTGGTCTGCTGGATTCCAATATTTCTCTGTAATCAAAACTCATATCGCCTAACAAAACTACGTAGGCAGGTGCTGGAGATTGCCAGTTTTCGAAAGTATACTTATAAAAATTTCTTAATGCCCAAGGATCTAACAACCCGAATGAAAATTCGTCATATATATCTTGTACAAAAACAACTTTAATTCTTGGATTAGGAATATTCTCATCAGGAAAATTAATTGTTCTGAAGCTAGCTAATTGATTAGCAATACTAGTGAACTTATTATGAGTAATAATTAAGTAATCAGCACCATTGCTTATATTTCTTAAATCAGATTGATTATCAGCAACTATTGAATCGACCGCCTTGTAATAATTGCTGGCAGCTAAAAAATATTCTGTTGGAACATTCATGGTGTCTACAAATTGCTCATAGCTACTGGCATTTTGTATATAGATCATTTTGCTTTTACTTGGGACATATATCCGCATATCGCTGCCTTGCCAATCAAATATACCATAGCGATTTACATTGGATAAATCGTGATTTACGAAATTAAAATAATTACCAAAGACCGAATTAGCTCTCCAATATTCAAATTCATACCAATTAATTCTTATTTCGTCATCACCAGTCCAACATACGTCCCCTCTAACCTCAACTTCTAACCAGTTACCAGGATAAATAGGGACACTGTCTGGAGATGCATAGAATAATTTATCAAAAATAACTTCACGCTGGCCATCCCACATAATATCACCAATTGCTACGCCATTTACCGTAACATATGCTTTGTGGTCTACCGGACAAGGATTGCTGTTGCTTATTCCCTGCATTGCAACCCTTATTCTAACCCAGGCTGAATCAGAAAACCACGTTGGAAAGCTATCAAAGTATTGTGCAAAGGCGTACGCCGCAACGCTATCACGCGAATAAGCCTTATCCCAAAACCAAAAATCTCTCCGATCGTTTGGGGCATATCCCAGGTGCTCAAACAAAGAGTCTTTTTCAAAATGGAGTGTTGTTAGATTTCTGAAATATGTGCGGTTATAATTAGGTATATCATTAGGGTTCCTGAAATAGTTCAAACCGGTAGAATCGCTCTCATAAGAAAACCAATATACATTCGAATCATTGTAAATATTTAACGTACAATATGGGCTGGGAGAAGGTGGATATCCAATAAACTGAATGTAATCACCATTATTAAAAAATGTGTCATTATTATTATCAAAGACATCTATCGGAGTTGGCAATCCATCATTGAACAACTCCAGTTTATTTACTGATGTGTTTGCACCTAGTTGAACTCCCGCAGCTATTAATTCTTCATAAGTAATACGATAAACGTCTTTCTTATTTATAAATATCTTAAAGTAATTTTTGTCAGCATTGTACCAATGCGAGTTCCCTCCCATGGGTAAATCAATCGTAGTAATTTTCCCGGTAAAATTTTTAGCTTCGTTATAGTTAATGACAGTGCCTTTTAGAAAATCATCAGTCATACCATCACCAATGGAAATGTAATTAGCTAAATTCTGACCATTGAAATCGATCCTGATTTTGAAATAAGAATTGTAAACCAGATCACGGGTGACCGCATTAAATTGATAAGGTGAAATTCTTATAGGAAGCAGGTGTGCGTATCGGGAGTAATAACAGCTATCTAGAGAGGCGCCTGATTTAGGGAACAGTTCATTTTTGGAGTAAACCTCTTTATTTATTTTTGTAAGATCGTGTTTAAAGAATACTGGATCCTCTTCCGGTATCGGAATTATAAACTGATTTTTTATTACCGACTGTTTCTGTTCTAATATGGTTATAGTTGGTTTACTGTCAAAGGGAACTCCTGCAATTGCAACATAATCGGGAATCCAAGGATTACCCGGGCTGCGGAAAGAATGATCTTCACCTTTAATTTTTTGATAAGTTAATCCATCAACAACTGTATCGGAGACAGTATATTGATTGCTGAAATTGAATTCTATAACTAAATGATTCGTGCTAGATTCAATAACTTTATAAGGTTGTGCATACGTTATTAGATCTGATAGAAATAAAGTAAAAATAAACAAGAGTAAACCGGATATTACTTTCATTTAGCTCCTTGAAGGTTGAAAATTCAAACGAAACATAGCACTTTGATAATATCAAGGCAAGTGAAAAATGGAGCTATACTAAACTCTGCCATTTAAGATTTATGTATAAGGTTTGTGGTATGTTGTGATCTCAGAAAAACTAACAAATTGAAAGCTACTTAAATCTTAACAAGATTCGTCTCGGAATATAAATAAGCCAGGTGTTTTAATACTCATCTTAGCTTGAGGTTCGAAATTTTATTGACTTAGATTTTTTTTGCACAGACAATTAGAATTATTAATATATTCTACTTTATATTTATTTTAACCTATGCACAAATTAGTATAATTAATTTTCCATAATATTTTATGAAACTATCTGCAGATGTTTTCAAAGAAATACGCTGCCCCGGTTGTTTAAATGAACTGGAACAAAATGAATTGAAACTGGAGTGCAAAAACCCAGAGTGTAAATTAGTTTATCCGATAGTAAATAATGTACCGATCCTTATCTCCGAAAAGGAAAGTGTTTTTAGCATACAGGATTTTATTGATCAGAAGGATACAACTTTTAATCATAATCAGGGTAAGCTGCATGCTCTTGCCCGCAGGTTTACTCCATCCATTAGCAATAATCTTAAAGCTAAAAAGAACTATAAAAAAATAATTTCAGAACTAGTTCCACTTTCTTCAAACCCCAAAGTTCTTGTTATCGGAGGAAGTATTATTGGTGTTGGTATGGAAGACATTTTGCACGAATCTTCAATTAATTTGATTGAAAGTGACATTTCATTTGGTCCAAGGACACAAATAGTATTCGATGCACACAATATTCCATTCCCCGACAACTTTTTTGATGGAGTAATTCTGCAAGCGGTCCTGGAACACGTTGTAGATCCGTTTAAATGTGTGGCTGAAGTACATAGAGTTTTAAAGAGTGGTGGTTTAGTTTATGCAGAGACGCCATTTATGCAACAAGTCCACATGGGTAAATATGATTTTCATCGCTTTTCCCATTTAGGACACCGCAGATTATTCCGTCACTTTAATGAAATAGAAAGTGGTGCTATTTGCGGACCAGGTATGGCTCTCGCCTGGGCTTACAGTCATTTTATCTTTAGTTTTTTCAGTTCCAGAAGAATGCGAAAATTTTTGATACCTTTTGCTAGTTTCACATCATTTTTTTGGAAGTACTTTGATTACATTTTGATTGACAAACCTGGTACTCTGGATGCAGCATCAGGCTATTTCTTTCTGGGCAGTAAGTCTGGGAGTGTTCTTGATGATAGTGAGTTATTGAAACAATATAGAGGATTATTATAAATCCGGATAATAGAAATTATTATCTGCAAGCACAGTTCCAACCATCAATGTTAAAATCGAAGCCTAGATCCCCTTAGTATCACCTTTTAACATATGCCAAACAGTAATTAGAATAATCTGAAAATCAAGTTTTAAAGACCAATTCTCAATATACCAAAGATCATATTTCATTCTTTCCCGGGTTCGTTTATTATTCTCTTCTTCATTCTCAACATCTCCCCTTAACCCATTTATCTGAGCCCAACCTGTAATTCCCGGCCTTACTTTATATCTCATCTTTATATCTTCGAAAATTTTGGCATATTCTACATCGAACGTAACTGCGTGTGGTCTTGGACCAACAATGGACATATCACCTTTCAAAACATTAACAAATTGTGGTAATTCATCAATATTTGTTTTTCTTAAAAATTTACCAATACTTGTAACTCTTGGGTCTTGTTTAAGAATTGGTCTGAACTTATCGGCTGTTTCCTGATGATCGAGAGTTCTGAATTTGTAACACTTAAATTTTCTATTACGAACACCATACCTCTCGTGAATAAATAAAACTGGTCCAGGCGAGCTAAGTTTTACCAAAATTGCAATTATTGGAAACATCCAGGAAAGAACAAAAACTAAAATAAGAAAAGAGAAGAAGATGTCGACTACTCTTTTTATAAATCTCTTTATTGCTTCATTTAATGGTTCATCTCTAATTGTAATAACAGGTATGTTGCTTACAGTGCTAATTTGAAATCTGCTTGACAGGAATTTAAAATAATCAGGTATGATGTGTACCCGAACGGCATTCTTATTACAAATCCTTACAATTTCATCCAGGTTTTCCATTGAATTATTTGGCAATGCAATTACAACTTCTTCAGCATTTTTCTCGTTAATTATTTTATCCAAATCAGAGATTCTCCCAACAGCATCTTGTGTAAGATCCTTATTCAAAAAACCAACAAACTTGTAACCAAATCCAGGGTTTTCAACTACTATATCCCTGAATTTCAATCCAATCTCTCCTGTACCAATAATTAATAAATTTCTTATCGATTTCCCTTTTATTCGAAGAACTTTAAATGCCCATTTAAAGAACATTGTTCTTATCGTAATTGTTAAAAGGATTAAGAAACCAATTAAAATAATGAAGTAACGTGTGTATAAACCTTCCTTAATAAAAAATAGGAAAAAAACACTAACAACAGTAATCAGAAATGACAGCTTTAATATATTGTAAAATTGAATTGGAAAAGGTCTTGTTAAAAATTCCTGATAAAATCCACTGGCACTTGTGTAAAAAAACCAGGTAAAATTTAGTACAAGCAGAAGAAGATACATATAATTTCTAGCCAGGATTATCTCAGATGGTTGTGAAAGCAAGGCGGCCAAGAAGAATGATACGTTGATTAAAACAAAATCCAGAAAGGCAATAGTTATTAGAATAGATTTTTTATTTGCTATCATGAAAATAAATCATTAAAGCTAAAAACACAGGCTCATTAAATAATTGAAAATCTTACCGATACTTCAATAGATGAAAGTTATTAATTAAAAATATTTCTATTGATTTTCTGGCAAGTGATTAATCAAAGTAGACAATGTTATTATTATATATAAAATATCCTTCGATGAATTGGTTGTAAAATTAACAATTTTTATTTCAAATATTATAACAAGCATTAGATATAGTCAGCATTATTAGATTTCAATCATTACAAATCAAATTGTTTTAATAGTTATATTAGATCAGTATGATTTGAACACTTTTTAGGGACAAAATTCTTTTGATTTATAAAATTGTTATATGCTACCAAACAGACCGCACATCGATCATTTGTCACATTCAATGATTTTAAGAGACTATCTATCTAAATCATTATCAAAGCAGACATAACAGGTACTAATACATAAATGAGAAAAACCAGGATCCTATATGTAATCACCAGTTTAGGATTAGGAGGCGCTGAAAACCTGCTGCTTTCCTATTTAAGAAAATTAGATAACACCAAATATATTTTTCACGTTTGCTGCCTCAGGGAAAAACCTGATGATCTATATAATGAAATCACCAATTACGCACTTGTGACCAATTTAAATGTAAAAAATAAATTTAACCCGGTGATAATATTTCATTTAATAAAATTAATCAGATCGTATAAACCAGATATCATTCATACCCACCTTTTCCAACCAAGAATTTACACAACCTTTGCTAATCTCTTTTATCACGGTGCCATTCTAATTACGCATAAGCATAATAGAGTCAATCCTATAAAACATAATATTTTTATCTTTCTGGAAATGTTGAGCAGTTTGTTTAACAAAAAAATAATCGCTATTTCTGAATCAGTCAAGGAAAGTCTGCAAAAGTATGAGTTTATTCCTGAGAAAAAGATTATTGTAATACCAAATGCGATTGAATATCAAATCTTTAGTAATACTGTTAAAATTAAGGATGTAAATGAGAAGAAAAAGCTAATTATTGGGACGATCGGAAGATTAGAAAAACAGAAAGGAATAGAGTATTTGATATTAGCAATGAAACAAATTTTGACAAGGTTTCCTGAGGCAAGGCTGGAAATTATTGGCGATGGCTCACAAGCCGAGAAACTGAAAAATTTGTGCAAAAAACTAGGCATTAGCAATTCAGTGTTTTTTTTTGGTAAATTTGCTGATGTAATTCCATTCTATAGAAGAATGGATGTTTTTGTACTCTCATCAATTTATGAAGGATTCGGAATCGTACTTTTAGAAGCTATGGCTTCAGCTGTTCCTGTTGTTGCATCAAACGTCGGTGGAGTAAAAGAAGTAATTAATGATATGAGCAGTGGATTACTGGTACCGTCAAAAAACCCTAATGCAATAGCAAGTGCCGTGATTAGAATTTTAGAGGATCCCAGGTTGGCTAAGTGCTTGTCTGATGAGGGCATGAACAGAGCAAAGTTATTTGATATAAGAATACATATTAATAAGTTAGATACATTGTACACTAACCTTTTAGGAGAAGAATCTTTTAGATGATCAAGATTCTCTACATTCTTGAGGCCACTTCAGGTGGTACTCAGAAACATGTAATCGATATTGCAAAAAAAATAGACAGATCCGAATTCCAGATTGATATAGTATATTCCACCAACCGGAATAAGCATTTTAATGAGGAAGCTGGTGGATTATTTAATCAAATATTTGGTCTTCCAATACATAGAAATGCTTCTTTAACAGATATTGTTACAATTAATACAATCCGGAAAATTATTCGTAAAAACAAATATGATATTATCCACTGTCATAGTACCAAAGCAGGGTTTGTTGGACGAATTGCAGCATTTTTGAGCAGACATAAAAATATAATTTACTCACCCCACGGTTTTATGTTCTGTGATACCAGAATCAAATTCAAACGTAATTTATATCTCTTGTTGGAAAAATATCTGGGTTTTTTAACTAAGAAGATAGTGGCGGTATCAGGTTCTGAGAGAGAACTTGCAATTGATAATAATATTGTACCCGACAAAAAGATAATTACAATTAACAACTCGATAGACCCTTCTGAATTCATCGATTTCAATTACATCAATAAGGTTAAAGATAAATTTCGAGATAAAAGTGATGACATTATTCTGGGTACTGTTGGAAGGTTGTTTTACCAAAAGGATCCGATGACTTTGATAAGAAGCTTTAAGATTATTAATCAGAGAATTCCAAATACTAAATTGATTTTAGTGGGAGATGGTCCACTTGAAAATGATTGTATGAAATTAGTGAATGAACTTGGATTAGCACATAAAGTGAAGTTCGAAGGTTTTCAAAAAGATTCAAAATCTTTCTATAAAACGTTTGATATCTTCATCCTTTCCTCGCATTATGAAGGTATGCCCTATGCACTTCTGGAAGCAATGAGTATGGGAATTCCAGCTGTCGGAACAGATGTTACTGGCATCAAAGATCTGATTAATCATGGTGAAACAGGTTATTTAGTTCCGGAAGGAGATTATCACGAATTAGCAAGATCAGTTATTAAACTGATCGAACATCCTGATCAGCTTTCTATGTTTAGTTTAAACTCTAAAGATAAAGCTAGATTGAATTATAACTTAAATAATGGTATTAAAGATTACCAAAACTTTTACAACTCGCTCTGCTTCAGTACATAAGACTAATATATTAATTCCACCTAACTCTGCATTTAACTCAAACCCATTAAGAAATATTTAATTACTGCTTAATTCTTACGTCTTTCTCGCAATATTCTTCAATCAATAAATTTAATTCACTGTATACTTCATTGAATGTTAATAGATTCATACATTGGATTCCTGGACAATCATAAGTTGCACCGCCAATTAAACAAAATTTTTCGTTTTCTCTGGCTGAACATTTTAATGAATTTTGAATGTGTTTATGATGTACATAACCTGTGGTCGTATAATCTGAATTTGTTGCGCCATAAATAGTAAACGTTGGGACATTAATATAATTTCCAATATTTATCGGTCCTGAATCGTTACCGATCATAACAGAACAGTTCTTAATTTCATCAATTAATTCGTCTATTGAGTTGGTTTGAATTAACTCAATATTCGTTTTAGCCAATTCCTGTTGAATATCAATGCTCATAGAATTTGAAGGTGTCAGTAAGGCAACAGAATAATTTTTTTTTAATGCTAATACTAGATTAAAATAATTTCTAAAACTCCACTCTTTCTCCTTCCAAGCTGCAAAGGGATGGATAATTATTTTCCCATCAGGGTTACGAATAATACTTTTTGTTTTCGTATTACTATTTATTGAATTTTCAATAACCTTAGAAACTACATCAAGATATATATCGGAAAGTTGAGGTTTAATTCGTGGACTTATAAAATAATCATAAATACTTTTGAATACATTTTTATTCGTTCCAATGATCATTCTTGTTTTGCTGTTAAAGATTAACGATGCTGAAATTACCCAACCGGTTAGATCATATATTATTTCCGGTTTTATATTCTTTAACAATTTCCTTGCTTTCTTATTTGCAATGCGATTACCAAAATAAAAATCGCTTTTATTGATTGTTAAAAACTCAATCTGATTAAAAGCCATTTTGTAGATTGGCACTGATTCAGGAAAGCAGAATATATAAATATTCTTCTTATAGTGAGCTACTATGTGTTCAATTGCAGGAATAGTAAAGACGGTATCACCCAATTTATGCAACGAGAGGATAACGACTTTACCATTTTTATTAGCTTTTAATTTTGAAATTGTTCGCACAAGTTTGAAGAATAAATCACTAGCATTCTGCGAAATAAAAGATACAAACCAGCTGCGGGATATAATGTCAGCTAAGGGAATTTTAGCGGATTTAAACTTCATTTTTTAGAAGGTTGTTGGTTACGGATGATTCATATGCTTTTAACGAATAATCTTTTTTTACTTCATTCATATAA
>Ga0209536_100009269_pt1 | contig 14639 bp, 16 predicted proteins | sample DeeMarSeWOR28_12_FD_187461 | JGI IMG/M metagenome (GOLD analysis project Ga0209536, IMG submission 187461) | Marine sediment microbial communities from White Oak River estuary, North Carolina - WOR-2-8_12 (SPAdes) (version 2) | ecosystem: Environmental > Aquatic > Marine > Intertidal zone >...
GATCCAGATAACTTTCAGTCCTTCATGCTTGAATGTCTCTTCAGCGCTCTTCACGAGAGGGATTTCTTCGTCACAGCGCTTTCACCAGCTTGCGAAGAAATAGAGAAGGATTGGACGACCCCGCAGCTGCTCAAGGTTGACTTCTTCTCCCGTAAATACGTCTTCGAGATTGAAATCAACAGCAGGAAACGGAACCGGCGGCCCCTGCGTACAGGACAGTGTCATAAGGATCAGGACTGTCCATACCAGCAGACGGTATCCTGACCTGAAAGAGCATGTCATAGAAAGTTCCTTATTTTTTTGTTTTATACAATCCCGTGATCCACCCGATCAAAAGCCCGAGCAAAGCTCCGGATGCTTCGTGGATATACGCCATGGGAGTTGTCAGCTGCATCTCGCCAAACCAGAGTATGGAAAATAATATCCCACCAACCAGTCCGAGCACAATACCCATTATAATATGTTTGCCCATAAAATCCTCCTTTTCATGCCCCGGAAGGCAGAGTATCTCGAAACCGTGAATAGAAAACTCCTGCTGCACTGATACCATACAGAACTGCTCCAATAATTTCCCATATGACTCCAGGATCATAAATAACGCCGATGATCGTCTTCATCTTCCTCTTCTGCGCAGACTTTGCAAAAAAACCGACGTCCCCGGAGAACGCGGGTTTGCCGACTTCCAGAACATGCCGTGTTCCGTTAACTTCCAGATTCACGATCCACCGTGTTGAACTTTCTCCCGGGTCTTTGCGGAACTGGATGTCATGCACTGTCATGCTGAAACCCTTGACCTGCTGGGGAATGTTTAAATCCATGGGAACGTCAAGCTTGTAGCCCGAAACAGCGCTGATGCCATGCCCAAGGATTACAAACAGGACAGCGAGGTGCAGTATCTGGGGCGAAAGGACCCGAATGAGATTCCCCCTCCTGACCCTCTTGATGACAGCATCCAGCGAACAGATAAGCGTACAGATCCAGAGAAGGGCCATCAGCCCGATCAGGAGGTAAATCCAGAAAAACTTCTCTTTATCGCCAGCGTTCTCTGTTAACCAGCTGAGAAGAGGAATATCATTGATGCCCGAAAATACGGCTAGGTTCTGCGGTATATACAGCGATCCGGCAAGGAAGACCGCGATGCTGATGCCGGTAACCCATAAGTACGTTTTAATTGAAAGAAAAAATTTCAGCATATGTTAAAACTGTGACCACGGACTTCCGAGAATTGGCATTACCCCGAGATATGCGAAGATGATAACCGGAAAGCCGCAGAGTCCTATAATTGTCGACGGGGTACCGGACAGGGAGCGCATCATTCTCGTATGGAGGTAAAAACTGTAATAGAACCATACGATCGTTATCCAGAGTTCCTTTGCCGTCCAGAGCCAGTACGAACCATACGCAAGGTAAAACCACACGCTGCCCCCGACAAGTGAAAGAGAGAACAGCAGCCATCCAAACAGCGCGGTCCGGTACTGGATCATTTCAAAGAGCGACCATTTCCCCCTGATGTACATAACACCCGAAACGGTACTGACTGTAAAGAAAGCATATCCGAGCAGAAAAAAGATTATATACATCGAAAACCATCCTGAATTCATATTCGGATCGATGGTGTCAAACCTCACCTGAAAAAGACCAAAGAACGAGAGGAAGATAACAAACAGGGGGAGAACATCCAGCAACATACGGTCGGATGCTTTCTTCTGAAAATAAAAGAAGCTGAAGGCGACGAGTAATGCCATTACGAGAAGGATATCGTGGCGCTCTGTAACCGGCATCCATCCGAGGTGAATCCATCTGTAAAGGACATACCCTGAGTGAACAATTATTCCGGAAAGAAACAGTCTCTTTCCGTTCTGACCGCCGTTTATTGAGATGCCGTAGAGGGCGATGAAAACGAGTATCGCGAGCGTGCCGGTCATGAAGCGCTCCGTGCGCTCAGCTCTCTTACTTTCTTTCTAATTTTTAACCAGATATATACCCCCGAACCGACAAAGGCAAAGGCCAGAACATGCTTGAGAAGCAACGCGGGGATCTGGCTCTTTCCGGCATAGTGAGACCACTCAAATTCAGTATAAAAGTATGTCCTTGGAATGCCTCCCAGAATAATCCAGGCGAGTGAAAATCGGGCAAGTTTTGTGATTCCCCCGTAGAGGCTCAGAAAGTACTCCTGAACACCGGAATTCGTACTGTTGCCGAATTTTCTGTACACAATCCACATTACGATTCCGCTTGCCAGCAGAAGTGCTGTGGCTACATCGTGAAAATAGTTGTTCATCATTAATGCTACACCGGCAATTTCGCTCATGTATGCTCCTTCAGGTATCAAACTCTGTTGTTCAGGGCTTCAGCCTTCTGATAATAGGTTGTCGGACAGCAGTAATTACGTATATGAATCAACTTTATAGTATACATATATTGTGAAGAGTTTGTGAATTAAGGTACAGTATTATAATGAAATTATTACTCGTATCCCCTCCGTTCGGCGAAAAGGGCCAAATGTCAAAGGGACTCCCGATTGCTCCCCCGGTGCTTGAATATCTCACCGGACTTACCTATCAGGTCAGGCCAGATATCACTGTCCAGTTAATCGATGCCAATAAGGAACACTTTTATCCAGAATCAGTCGATGCCGACCTTATTGGATTTACAGTGCTTACACCGCAATCTCCATGGGCGTACCGAATGTCAGACAGGCTCAGATCCCTCGGGAAGAAGGTTGTTCTGGGGGGAATACATGTTACCGCGCTTCCTGATGAAGCGGAGAGGCACGCTGATTCGATTGTGCTCGGTGAAGCTGAAAGCGTGTGGAAAAAAGTGCTTGATGACGCTGAGTCAGACAGTCTGAAACCGGTATACGAGGGAGAATTTCCGGCATTGAGCGGTCTTCCCCGGCCTGTTACAAATCTCTGGAAGACAAAGTATGTGTACGGTTATTTCCAGACATCACGTGGATGTCCCTTCAGCTGTACGTTCTGTTCGGTACACAAGTTCTTTGGAGGGAAAGTGAGAATGCGTCCGATTCGTGATGTTGTGGAAGAGGTCGCTGCAAGCAAATGGAAGCTCTTCTGGGGCATTGACGACAACATATGGGGTGTGAATGTCCCCAAGACGATTGAGCTTTACAAAGAAATGGCAAAAAATGTCCGCTTGAAATGGTGGTTCGGTTCGGGCGATATTAAATCAGTCCAGCATCCCCGCTCCCATGAGCTTCTCACAAACGCGCGAAAGGCAGGCCTCACAGCAGTTCTCGTAGGATGGGAGTCGAATAACCTCTCGAGCCTTGAAGAATATAAAGCTGTCACCAAACAGGGAAGAGAGCGAAGGGACGCCATCAAGAAGATCAGAGATTACGGCATCGAGGTAATGCTTTTTATCATGGTCGGCGGGAGACAGGATACACGGGAGGATTTTGAAGGGATACTCCAACTGTGTGACGAGTTGAAGGTGTCTGCCCATCCGGTTATGACAACGCCTTTTCCCGGCACTGAACTCTATGAAATCTACAGGCCGTATATTATTAAAGAATTTGACTGGGACAGCTATGACGGGAACCGTGCTGTTTTTGAGCATCCGACCATGAGTCCTGACGATCGAGAACAGGCGATAATAAAATTACGGTCAGACCTCTTCAGTATCCCTAAGATATTACAGAGGATGGCGCAGGTGTCATGGAGGGGCTTTCCCATGAGCCACATCACATCATGGATGGTACAGTTTCCGCAGGGGAGGGCGTTTAAACAGTATGCGAGAGAAAAGGGACAGTAAAAGCAGCTTTAGAACAATGGAAAATTCTATGAGGTACGTTTACAGGTCCTCACATCAGTGTCATGAAGATTATTGATTCACTTCTCACTTTCTCCCCTATTCACAAACCCCCACTTCTTTAATATTTCTTTCATCTCTACCCTTATAAAATTATCATCGATGGCTGCAGTCAGCGGGATAGGATTACATCCACCCGGATCTCCTAACGTATTAACAGGTATTGGCGTCTTGCAGTAGATGCAAACAACATGGTCATCCCTTTGCCCGTAACCCACAGGGGGACATATTTCACAGGCGTCAAGACAGACAGAAAGTGTATTATCAGCTTTTTTTATCACGATCAGTCTGATTTCTTCACCCTCGTGTATGAGAGAAAATTTGTGGAGTGTTCCGTCTGTCACGTTTATTGTCCGGTCATTCAGAGGTATCACAATCTCTCCTTTATCAGCAATTAGAGGCCGCGGTTCAGGTATAAATATCCTGGAAACAGACTCCTCTCCCTGCGAAAACCAAGCAACAATTATAAAGATCACAAACAGCATTACAGGAAGGGCCTTTTTTCTCCTGTCAGAGAGTATGATGGACTTGATCCTGCGACGTGATACCCTGGACTCTTCACCGGTTTCCGGGAGCGGCTTGAACAGACTGTGATATACAAATACTGCCGGAATGGTTAGCAGTATAATAAGTGATGCGAACGAAGCAAAACCGGAACCGAAAAATATTGCTATGAAGTCCCATGTTGTTTTCTTTAACAGGGGATGGTCAGGTACCATCAGCATCACAAAGGTCTGATGAACAAAGTCATGAATAAATTTCATGAAGCCCCTCTGCACGGACGGGACAAGCGAAAGCTCTGCTATGCCCCTGATTCCGCTTCCAAAGAGTTTAACAATGGCAACAAACAGCAGCAGCTGGGGGATGGCAAAAAAACTTCCCATCCAGTACGGCTTATACAGTTTGATGAATGCAACGAAAATGACACCTGCAATGACAAGCCCGGCAGCCGCTGATATGGAGGTCATCAGAGCATTCTCTTTTAGCATCGAGAGTTCATCAAGATAAACCAGAGTGCCGGCTAAATCAGGCAGAAAAAATATAATAGCTAAAATAAAAACGATTATCCTGAATATCGATTCATTCCAGAGATTGCTTTTCCGGGGCAAAAGATTGACTCCTGATGCGTGGTACAGGGCCGCTCCGCTTAAAATGAGAAAGAGTGCAAACGACATCGATATTGTGTTCCCGATAAAAACGACCGATATCACATCGTTCGGGATTAACAAAATCGACATACTACACAGAACTGATAAAATCAGCCCTGCATAAAAGGGCCTGATCAGTTTCGTTCTGTCATTGATAAAAAGATAAGAATAAAAGACAAACCAGACAAGCCCTATCTTAAAACCTTCCTTGAAGCCTATAATTTTAGCTTCAAAAACCAGGCTATCTATCATCAGGATTCGGGCCTGCCCTTTAGAAGTTCATCTCCTGTAATATGGCCGTCTTCCATCATTAAGAGCCGTTCTCCCCACTGAGACACAAATGGATCATGCGTTACAAGGACTATTGTAAAGTGGTCTTCTGTATGAAGTGACTTGAGAAGTTCAAGTACTTTTTTTGTGTTATCACGGTCGAGGTTGCCCGTTGGCTCATCAGCAAGGAGTATTTCAGGACTGTTTATCAATGCACGGGCGATACATATCCGCTGCTGTTCTCCACCTGACAGCTGAGAAGGTCTGTGCCGTAACCTCTGTCCAAGACCAACACGTTTTAATGCATCCGCTGCCTCATCTTCATCGGCCATGCTGTGAAAGTACTGGGCGAGCATTACATTTTCAACTGCTGTGAGGTAAGGAATCAGGTGAGACTGCTGAAAGATAAAACCTACCTTCTCACTCCTGAATAAAGCCAGTTCATCTTCAGAAAGAGATTCAATGTTCGTGGAGTCAATAAAGACATCACCGGAACTTGCGCTGTCCAGTCCGCCGATAATATTCAGGAGCGTACTCTTGCCGGAACCGGAACTCCCCATGATATTGACCCACTGTCCCTTTTCCACATCCATGCTCACACCGCGGAGCGCATGAGCGGTTTCGTATTCCTTTATAACATTATTTACTTTTATTAATGGCATACTCTGTAACCGTTCATTTCTTCTCTCCATATACCTGGAGAAAGGGTTCCGAGGTAACAGGGGTCGAGTGAAGAAAATCCAGGTTTTTCACTTGACTCCTTGTACCTTTTAGTTCAATTGCATATATTATTTTACTCCTCCCTCAATATTACTGCAGGATTATACTTCAACGCGTTAACAACAGGGAAATGGCTTGCGATCAGAGACACGATTAACCCTGCTGCAACAGACACAATAAAGAGGTGAAAGGGGATACCTATTAAAGCATGAAAGGCGCCCCATGAAACGGCCTGAGTAAAAAAATAACCAAGACAAAAGCCTGCCACACCTCCTGCCAGTCCTGTCAGCACTGCTTCAGCGAAATAAAACAGCCTGATCCCGTTTCGTGTCGCGCCAATCGCCATCATAAGGCCGATCTCTTCCCTCCTTTCAAGAACATTGGCGCCCATGGTGCTCATGATGCTTACGGTAGCAGCAAAAAATACAACGACCGTTACCAAAGCCATGAGAAGCTGGATCTTGCCGAGAAGGGACTCTTCAGCAACTGCAACCTGGCGGAGTGTCTTGACTTTTACGCCTGTAACTGCAGCTGTTATCCTGGTGCTTATATTATCCAGGTCACCTGATTTTCCTCTGACGAGAATGGCGCTTAATGTATTATCAATACCCATCAGTTCCCAGGCCTGGGGCAGAGACATAATAAATGCATTATCTTCCGGCCCTCCTCTTTCAATAAATCCGCTTATGATAAACTTTATGAACCGATCATTGGTTTGAAGAGAAATCTCATCCCCTTTTTCTATCTTCAGTGCCTCTTTCACATTATTTCCTGCCACTATCTCTCTCACATTCAGCGGCCAGCTCCCGCCCAGTCTCCAGCCCGATTCTCTCATTTTGTCCATCTCAAGTCCTATAACTTCTACGCTGTTCTCTTTTATAAAGGCCCTGCCATAGATCTGACCCGAAGTATTCTCAACACTATCAAGCCCTGATATGATCTTAAGCGCATCAATGTCAAGCAAGCCCTGATCTCCGGGGGAAACAATCAGGTTGGCTCCGTATGCCTGCAGTTCTGAACCCAGTTTATCCTTGATCCCGGATGTGATCCCGGCCAGTCCGGTCACAATCGCTACCGCCAGCATTACAGAAACAGACGCTATTACAACTCGCCCTTTTCTCTGTAAAATAGATTTTCTGAAAAAATATACAAATCCCCTTTTCACTATTTTGCCTCTTTCAGCACAATGCCCGGCTTGATATACAGTGCCCGTTTAATGGGGAGAACAGTACCGGCAAGGGCTATGATTATAGCGCTTCCAATAGCAATAAGCATGAGATATCCCTTTTGCTCAAGCGCGGTATGAAAAACATGCATGCCGATATATTGTGAAACAGCTATCGAAACAATGTAACCCAGGATCCCCCCCAGAAGGCCTATAAAAAAACCTTCTGTTACGAAAATAGTGACTATCCTTAATCGGGCTGCTCCAAGAGCTTTCATAAGTCCTATCTCCTCAGACCTGCGCAGAAGGCTCATTATCATTGTCGTCGAAACGCCAAGTGCAGATGCAGCAAGTGAAATGATGCAGAGAAGATACGTCAGTACCTCAAGCTTGCCGAGGACATTGCCTTCTGTGGCTGCAACCTTCCAGATTGGTTTTGCGCGTGAACCGCTAAACACTTCCTCTACCTGTTTCGCGATGGATGTAACATACCCTGTGCAGTACCATTTCTCATACTCTGTAGAGGTCATTGTTTCGGGGTTTTTATACGCAAATTCGTCCATTGGCGTTGTCAGTGCACTGACATACACTTTTGATACCTTGCCCTTCATTCCTTTCAATGTCTGCAATGATTGCAGCTCCATAAAAAGCTGATCGTCCTCAGGGCCACCGGTATCAAGCATGCCTGTGACATTTAATACGGTATCTCCAACTTTCACATTATCTCCCTGTTCAATCCCGAGGTCCGCAGCCAGAGTGGTTCCAATCAGGACATCATGATCTGCCCCGGGCCAGCTCCCTTCTATGTCCCACCAGGGAGAAACCGTTGCAATCCCTGTAATGAAAGTCTTTTTCTCTCCAGGCACGGGCAGTTCCTTTTGATACCATGCGCCGACCAGCTTTACGGTTCTTTTATTACCATTATGGGAGATAACTTCATCCGTCTCCAGAAACGGAGATATGCCAATAATATTGTGCCTCCAGAAAATGGTCTTGACCTTTAAAATGTCCTCTTCATCTAAATACCTCTTCTGCCCGGTTATATCAGCAAGTCCTTCCACGATCGGCTCGATAAGAATATTAGCCCCAAAGGCCCTCAGTTCGTTTGACACCTTTCCGCTGATTTCAAAGGCCAGGGTGATAAGGGATGCTGCCAGTGCAGTACCGACAGCAACGGAGGAGATCATAAGGATCATGGATTTTTTCTGGTTAATAAATGAATTTTTTACGATGGTTAACAGCATTCTTCATTAAAGACAAAGGGTCAAAATCAATTTATGATAGTTATTGTCTTTCCTTTATTTATTCCGTTCCATTTTATTATTTATAAGAATTAGCTGCACAGTCCTACCTTTTTATTGTTCTGACAAGAAATTGCATTAAATACAGAGGCACACCAAATGTTATTAAAACAACTCCTGCATGCATCACCGGAAGAGCAGGATCTTTTACAGCTTCAACAAGGGCCCAGTAAATTGGCTGAAAAAAATGCAGTGTCAAGTTATCCAGTTTTATTCCATTTCGGGAAGTTCCCTCTGCTATTATTTTTTCTCCTCTAAAGACTCTCACATTGTACAGCGGCTGCTTTAAATTATACTCAAATGCCTTTCTATGACCACGGTGCGCTGTATTATCAGGCTCCAGGGAAACTGAAAATCTGTAAGGGTAGGGAGGTATCTCAAAGTAGTCGCTGCTGCCAGGCGCTAGAATTCTAAGTATCATATACCCCTGGCTTTTTATGCTTTCCCCCTGCAGCAATCGTACACCCGGGGCAATACCAAGGTTCAGAATATGATAATATGTATCGTTCAGTTTCCTGGGTGGGAATGCCCCGATATCTGATTTCTGCGAGAACCTGTCCAATACGGTTAATTTGGGCTCATAGGCAAAAATCCCTGTACTCTGTATCATACCGGTAAGGCGGTCAGGCAAACCCGGATCAATGGCAACTACATTATACTTCTCTCTGCTCCATGGAGGGTCAATCATGTCTCCTTCGCCGACTATTCGTTGACCATGCTCTCTTTGCGTCACACTCAGATAGAAACCTGAAAAGAAGATAATTACACCAAGGGGTAGAATCAGCCACAAGAAATATCCTGTTTTTGTCTGCTGAAACATGGTTTTTGATGTTCTTATCAGGTTCATAACTGCAGCTGCCAAAAAAAGAAGAAATGGGATCTGTACAAAAAGGTTCGACCGAAGCAGACCGATAAAACTACCAAAGGCTTCTTCCATCCAGATTGAAGAGATTGAGTAGTATGATATCCAGGCAATAATTATCCATAGAAGAAAGGCCTTTGACCCAAGAACTTTAACAGGACCAATGAGAAGCCGCAATAGTTGTTGAAATTCAGGTCTGTTCATATGAACTCTTTTTCCCCGTTATAATTTTAACGATAGTATACACAAAAGCAAGGATCAACACCGGTATTGATAACAGCGCCCCCGGGTCATGATAGATCGTTAAAATTGTCCATCTTCTTACTTCTTCAAAAGAAATCCTGCTGTTTTCGAAATCCGCGTATTCGGTCATCGTTACTGTGCCGTTATACACGATGTCCTTGTTCCGGACGATGCGAAGACCTATGAGGGGTTCATTTTTCTCATCATTACCATTTGGGTAGTACCGAACATAATAGGTCAGCGGGGAGAGCAGTCTGAAATTGTCCTCACTGCCTGGCGGAAAAAGTTTCATGAATATAAAAGATGAATCCAGAAACTTTCCTTCCTTTGATTCCAAAACATATCTCGGTGAATAGCCCATATCTTTGATCCTGTAGAAAGTACCGTCAAGAAAGGCTGGAAGTCCATTCGTAATGACTGCTTCCCGTTGCTTGTCGCTTTCCGTAGATAAAAGGCTGAATTTGCCCTTCATTCCTTTGAGGTGCTTTTGGTCTTTGCTGAGGGTTGGAACCAGTTCCTCAAGCTTCAAACCAATATCAGGCATATTCGCAAATCTTCCCTGATCTATTGTCCCGGGCAAGTAATCCCCGTGGCCGCTGTAGAATATCTGTCCTTCGGTGAGGACTGCTTCTCCCCTGAAATGTGTCAGATAACTCAGCCATAATCCGGAAATCAATAAAATGACCGTTGTTACGTATCCCCATTCTGACATCTTCACATTCTTGATATTCCGAAAGGTTGTTAACAGTGTGAAAATCAGGAAGAGAAGGGATGCGGAAAGAAACGGGATTGAGTAAATAACATTTGAAACGGGTATGGTCGCACCGCTAAAAAAACCATTTCTTTCAATAAGGTAATACGTCACATTGAAACTCAGAATCAGGAGTGTTGCTGCATTCATCATAGAAGCAACCGATCCTTCGTCAATGCGGGAATATCATTTTCATTACTGAACACTTCGTATTCAACTACTCTCCACATCCCTTCAAGTTTTTTGAGCACATACCTGACCCGTATCGGATTGGCTTTTACCGGGGAAATCTTCTTTCTGGTATCTCTTTCCTGAACATTGAGAAACCATACTTCTTTTGCGACAGCGATAGCAGTTGCAGAATTGAATAATGTTATCTCCTCAATTTTAAAGGAGTCCTTGTCATAGACAAGAATCTGATTCTTCTTCGTCCACTCGTTGATCTCCTGAAAGATTCTCCTTTTGATCAGGTTTGACGCGGGAAATTCGCTGAGCCCTTCAAGCTTGCCACCGGTGTTAAAGAAGGTTCCAAAGTGCTTATTAAAGAGTTTGAGAGTTTCTTCTATTGCCTTTTCCTCTCCCGCTATGTTGTATAGCCCAAGATGAAAGCCCAGGTTTTCGAGACTGTTTTTATGGGAGAAAAACGATACCGCAACAGAAAGGATAATCCCTGCAAGAACAGACAATATAACCTTTTTCATGAGTCCAGTGATGTTACCCCAAAAATGTGCCTTGTATTTTCTACTACAATGTCTATACCCCAGTACGTAATTATTACTGTTGAGAGTAAAAATATCATGATCCAGGCAAGTTTTCTGCCTTTCCACCCGAGCGTGACTTTTAAATGGATCGATAACCCGTAGAGGAGCCATGAGATGAGGGACCAGACCTCCACCGGGTCCCATCCCCAGTAATTTCCCCACAGGTCTTTTGCCCAGATAGCACCGGCAACAATCATTATGGCTTCTGCAATGAAACCGTATACTACAAACCTGAACATGTTCTCCTCTATTATTTCAAGACGAGGGATCCTTTCGTAGAACCTGCTCTCAATACCCTGTTGAACTTTCCTGTCTTTCAAAACATAAAGGAGCCCCATTCCAGAGGCAATGGCGTAAGAACCAAAAGCGAGCTGCGCAAAAAGAACATGAATAACAAGCCAGCTGCTTTTCAGTGAAGCAGCAAGGGGTAGGGGATCGGGTGCCTTCATAACCCCATAACCGAGAAAAAGGAGCGTTGCAGGTACGGTAAAGAGTGCAACCCCGGTGAGTCCCCTGTTTCTGAAAATAAGGTAGACAGTCAATCCAATTGCAAACCAGCCGCCGGTTATTGCATTTTCAAATTCACTGTTAGCCGGGAAGTAGCCTGTTCTCGCCCAACGAATGATAAAAATGATTGAATGGGCTGCAAAAGCCGGGACAATAATATGACTTGCAAGCTTTAGCGGCTTTTCTTTGTTGAATATAAAACCTGACAAGAGAAGTATGCTTGCAATCGTATAAGAATATATGCAGAGCCAGGTTAAAATATCCTCAACCATTGTCTCCTCTTATACTCATTTTGTAGTTCATAAAGTCCTCTAAGCCTCTGGCAATAATGTCAACTTCTTCTTTAAAAGAGTGCTGGAAGAACTCGCTCTTTCCATCTATGTATAATAATGTGTTATCCCTCTCATGTTCAATTGCCAGTCTGAATCTCTTCTGAAAAAATACAAGTCTCATGATCAGTCCGATCGCGGCCATTATAAATCCACCTATAAGGGGAATCCTGCCATACTCTCTGATGATGAGAAATTCTACCCAGTATCTCACATCCTGAAAGCCGATGGAATAAACTCCCAAATCAGCATATTCCCCTAATTTGATTATTCCCTGATAAATAATCTTGCTGTCTTTACCAGCCGTTAGAAGCATTGCAGGATTCTTCATCTCAATTGACTTGGTGGATGCAGCTCCCTTATCCCTGATAAAGTCCGGATAAAACCTTACAACAAAAGTAAATCTTTTATCAGTTTCAAACTGGAAAGAATCTTCTTCACCGCCGAGCACATTCAGGCTCACATATGCAGCATCTATCTGCCTTCCCGAAGGCCCGCGGATCACAAATAACGGTGACACGCCGATACGCTCCGCGATTATACTCATTGATCCCCTCTTTACGGGCTCGTTAATCCTGATTACCTCTTTCTTTGTTTGATCATTGAACGTCAGGGAAAGCGATGCCAGAAGTTCTGTCGGCACCCCGTTATCATAAACGGGCTGCACTTTTTCGAGATACAATGAAAGTGCCGGCAGTCTTTTGAGAATCTTGGGCTCGCTGCTTAGAGACCGAAACTGTGCCATGTCTCCTTCGAACTTTTGTCCCTCAGTGAGCGGCAAATTTCCTGAAAATCTGGTATACGTTATCATGATTCCGCCGATAAGGCACAGGAAAAAACTTAAATGAAAAAATAAAAATCCGATTGGAGAGTATCTGTTCTTTACCGCAATATAGGTGTTGTCTGCTTTGGCCTCTCTGAAAAACCATTTCTTTTTCTTAAAAAATGATCTTAGATCATCTGCTAAATCGTTTACATTCTTTTTTGCAGTAATGACTTTTACATCCTTTCCGCTCTTTATGAGCGCAGCGCTGAAAGCAGGCATTTCTCCGGCAAGATAAGCTCTTCTGAAGATTACAGGCATTCTGTTCAGGATCACAACAAACAGATTAATAAAGAAAATAACAAGAAGGAGGATGGTTACAGGAGAGAGATATATTTCTGTAAAGCCGATAAAATCAAGCAGCCGGTTGATTACACTCTGTTCTTTCCAGAGCTCATACAAATCTCTTGTGTCAAACATCCATTTCTGTGGCAGAACAATCCCCAGAAAATAAATGAGTACAAGCAGTGCAATAACAGCTGCTGTAAGCTTTACACCCTTAAAGAGTTTAACGGTCCTGCTGACATATTCCCGTATTGTCAGTTTTATAAATCCTTTCTAATCCGTCGTGAAGAGCTGCGAAACCTTCTTATTTATATAGTTGCTGTCAGGCAAAGCATCTGAAGCCCTTATAAAGAATGTCTCCTTCCAGTCGGTGTATTTATTATCAATAATATCTCCCAGATAAATATAACCATAGCAGTATTTCTCATTCTTTTCGCAGAGAGCGTCCATCGCTTTCAGTGCATTATCAAATTTTCTTAATCTAATCTCTGCCGCTGTATTCAGGAGTATCAATGCAGGGTCGTCCGGATATTTATTGAAAGGCTCAATAAGATACTCTACTATCAGTTCGTCTTCACCTCCGGTGAGCATATTTTCTGCTTTATCCCTGAATTGCCACAGTTCGGGAGGTGAATCAGATTTCAATATCCCGGGATTACCCATACCTTCAACGAGTTCCTCTCCAATATATCTGTGTATCGCATCAGTGTGCCCGCTTTCTATGCTGAATGAGACAGTACCATGCTCGACCCTGAAGGTCCGCCTGAGCGTTATATAATCAAAAAACCACTTTAAGGCCCTGAGCTTGCTTATCCTGGCGTCCGCTGCATACACCGGGAAAAAACTTACATCCATACTCATAATGACTGGTTCTCTTATCTCAGGAACTGTTCGCGGACTGCATATATGCATATCAGTACCTGACAGACTTCCTGAAAGGCATCCATCTGTCATTTTCATAAGTTCAATCTCTTTTTCTTCAAGTTCTGAAGCGGATTGCTTTAAAAACTCCCTGATCTTTTCTCCTGCAAGCGGCATATCGTCAAATAACCGGTACGGGATAACCCAGTAAATTCTTTTTACCATTTCGAGCTGTACCGCTGCATAAAGATAATTTGAATTATTAAAAAGCCTTCCCCGGCTCTTACTCAGCTGTTCCCACTGTTGGTCTTCGATAATTCCAGCGATTTTTTGAATATTCAGATGTGGGATGTCTTTTAATGAATCCTGGGGGCTAATATGAATTAATACTGCATTCATAAATCCTTTCTTTGCCCATTCTATGAAAGCCTCATCAGGTTCTTCTATTACATTTAAATAAAGAGGATCGATGCCGAGAATCGGGTATTTATCTGTCTTTTCTTTTTCGACACACGAAACAGCTGTGAGCCCCAGAATAATATATAGTATTGTTTTCTTTAGCATGTTGTTTCTATGCTCTGCACTTTCTTTGAGTACCACAGGTATATATTATAAAGTATCTCTGTTGCTTCTGGTTTGGAATTTATTGACAGTAACAATGTTGGAATTTCTGATATTTCCTATAAAAAAAGGGGGATCGTGAGATCCCCCTTCAGTAATTCAATGTGAATTGCCGTTTAGTATGATCCGGGTACCCCTCTGTTATATTGAGGTGAAGAAGTTCT
>Ga0209536_100009270_pt1 | contig 14637 bp, 16 predicted proteins | sample DeeMarSeWOR28_12_FD_187461 | JGI IMG/M metagenome (GOLD analysis project Ga0209536, IMG submission 187461) | Marine sediment microbial communities from White Oak River estuary, North Carolina - WOR-2-8_12 (SPAdes) (version 2) | ecosystem: Environmental > Aquatic > Marine > Intertidal zone >...
CCCGGCCCTGGCTGGTTCTCGCGCGCCCGGACTTGCGCTTCACTCAAGTGGTAGCTACGGCTACCACTTTATCGCGCCCAGGGCTCGGCTGTGCCAAGCCCGCTACGCAGGCGAAAGGTCCACTGGACCTTCCGCTTTCCTGGCTCCGCCCAGCACGGCATCCGGACACACGAGCCCTGCGCCAGCATCCGGGATCCCGGTGAGAAATGCGGGCTAGGGCGACGGCGGCAGCGTCATGTTTCGTACCATCTCTTCCTGGTCCTTGCGGAAGCGCTGCAGTTTTTCCGCCATTGCGGCATCGGTGACGGCGATGATGCTCACGGCATACAAGGCCGCATTGGCGGCACCTGCCTCGCCAATCGCGAACGTCGCGACCGGAATGCCTTTCGGCATCTGCACCGTCGAGAGCAATGAATCCATACCTTTGAGGTATTTCGAGGGGATCGGCACGCCAAGGACCGGCAGTGTGGTCTTGGCGGCCAGCACACCGGCCAGATGAGCGGCGCCGCCGGCGCCGGCAATCCCACAGACGAAGCCGCGAGAGCGCAGGGATTCCGCGTATTCGACCAGCATATCCGTGGCGCGATGGGCCGAAATCACTTTGGCTTCGTAGGGCACGCTGAATTTCTCCAGCATGTCCACGGCCGGCTTCATGATCTCCCAGTCACTGCTGCTGCCCATGATGACGGCGACAAGGGGTGTGCTCATAAGATTCTGTCGTTCCGATTAATGGGACCGCAATTCTATCATTTCGGCGGCACGTCGGGGCAAGCCCCTGCGGCGGCTCGGGCGAGCCATTTTCCAGGATTTCCAGTCCAGGCTCGATGGCGGGTACAATCTGCGCTTCATGCGAAACCCTATCAGGAGCACACTGGCGTGAAGGAGACACTGTACGAGACGAAGCTGCGCAGTTTGCCGCTGTGGCAGAGGGGCAAGGTCCGCGATGTCTATCGTGTGGGAGATGAGCATCTGCTGATCGTGACGACGGACCGCTTGTCCGCCTTCGACGTGGTCCTGCCCGACCCTATCCCCGGCAAGGGCGCGGTGCTTACTGCAGTTTCCAACTTCTGGTTTGAGCGGACACGCGATGTGGTGCCGAATCATATCGCTGCGTTGACGCTCGACGAGGTGTTGGCCGATGCCGGCGAACGGGAAGAGGTGGCAGGACGTGCGATTGTGGTGAGACGGCTGAAGGCACTGCCGGTCGAGGCGATCGTGCGGGGTTACCTGATCGGGTCGGGCTGGAAGGAATATCAGCGCTCCGGTTCGGTCTGTGGCATCGGCCTGGCCGGGGGTCTGCGCATGGCAGACCGCTTACCGGAACCGATCTTTACGCCCTCAACCAAGGCGGAGGTGGGTGAGCACGACGAGAACATTGATTTCGCGCGAACGCGGGAGCTGATTGGCGATGACTACGCCGAACAGATACGGGATATCAGCCTGCGGATCTACCAGGACAGTGCCGAATATGCGCTCGAGCGGGGGATCATCATTGCTGACACCAAGTTTGAGTTCGGGCTGGACGACGACGGTACCCTGGTCCTGATCGACGAAATACTGACGCCGGATTCCTCGCGCTTCTGGCCGGCTGACAGCTATCGGCCGGGTGAGAGTCCCCCGAGCTTCGACAAACAATACGTACGTGACTACCTCGAGACGCTCGAGTGGAACAAGACTCCGCCCGGTCCGCATCTCCCCCCTGAGGTTATCCGGCGCACCGCAGAGAAGTACCGGGAAGCCCAGAAGCGCCTGACCGGGGACTGATACTTACGGTTCGGGCCTTGGGCTGGGCAATGCTCCGGTAGCGGCACAGGTGAGGTCGGCCACTTACGCGTACGTCAGCAGCAGGGTGGTCTCGTAGGCGATCAACGCGCCATAGGCGACCAGAATCAGGCCCAACACCCGGTTCATCGAAAAGACCTTGAACAGGCGGAATCGGCTGAGGGCGATCAGCCAGACCAGGCCGGCACCGGTGACGAGGGTTTTCACCAGGATGAACAGTCCGACATCGGTCTCGATCAGAGGTCGCATCAGCGGATTCCATTCCGTCGCGCCCCTCGACAGCAGCGTCAGGGTGAATACCGCATCGAGTAGCGAGAGCGTTAGGATAAGGAGCGGCAGGTACAGCAGGTGCGCGTCGTACCGGTCAAGGTGCGCCTCGCCGATATCCGCTTCGCGCCGAATACCGTGCCGCCGGCCGGGGAATATTCCGTAGAGAACGGTCTTGGCAGAAAACCTCCGCCGGTCGTGTGACAGGCGTTGCTCGAGCACTTCCCCGGAATATGCGGGCGCAGTCGTTAAGGCCATTAGCGGTGCTCCTTATGTTTCTTTTCTTGCCTGGAGATTATCATTCCAGCAGAAGCCTGTCGCAGAGTAAAGCTTGGCTGCAGTCGGGCCACCAGTCTTCATTCCATCGCGGCCAAAAGCCCATTTAATTCAGCATGATGGAACGATCCGATTGCGCCGGCTCCTGCGCCATCAGTCCGATCACGGGTGAGCTCTCAGCAACTATGGCGAGTGCATTTCAGGCAGCCCGGCCGCCGGTTTCTGCGCGCGGAAAGAATACGTCTTGCGGGGTACGGAAAGCGAACACGGGTCCCTGTGTTACACTTGCGCGCCCTTCCGGCACGATACTCTGCGGGCAAATCGTTGCCCTTGCGGTGCCGGGACGGTGCTGGTATCGCGAATGGAGCAGGCACTCAGACTACGCGGTTTAACGAAGACCTACCCGAACGGCCTCACCGCGCTGCGAGGTATAGATCTGGACGTCGCGGAAGGCGACTTCTTCGCATTGCTGGGCCCGAACGGTGCCGGCAAGTCGACCGCAATCGGCATAATCTGTTCGCTGGTCAACAAGACCGCCGGCAGCGTCAGTGTATTTGGACACGATATTCACCGCGAGCCAGCCGTCGCCAAGCGATGTATCGGTCTGGTTCCCCAGGAATTCAATTTCAATGTCTTTGAGCCGGTCGTAGAGATTCTGGTCAACCAGGCTGGCTACTATGGTATTCATCGCGATGAGGCGCATGCCCGGGCGGAGGTGATACTTCGGCAGCTCGGCCTGTGGGAAAAGCGTCGGGTGATACCACGTAACCTGTCCGGCGGCATGAAGCGTCGGCTGATGATCGCGCGCTCGCTGGTGCACCAGCCCCGTTTACTGATCCTGGACGAGCCGACCGCCGGCGTGGATATCGAGATCCGGCATACCATGTGGGAGTTTCTCCGCAAACTCAATGCCGACGGCACCACCATCATTCTGACCACCCATTACCTTGAAGAGGCCGAGAGCCTGTGTCGCAGAATCGCCATCATCAATGAAGGCGCGCTGATCGAAAACACCAGTATGAAGCAGTTGTTGAAGCAGCTGCACATGGAAACCTTCGTCCTCGACATCAAGGAGCCTGTTGGGGATCTCCCGGCTGTGGCGGGATGTGCCGCAATCCGCAAGATCGATGAACTGACGCTCGAGGCAGATGTGTATCGGGAGGACAGCCTGAATGCGCTGTTTGCAGGTTTGGGGCGCCTGGGTATCGAAGTCTTGACCCTGCGCAACAAGTCCAACCGCCTGGAGCAGCTCTTCATGGGTCTGGTGAGTCAAAAAAACGGCGAGGCCTCCCGGCAATGACCCCGTCGGAAAACCTGACTGCTTTCAGAACGATCCTCATCAAGGAGACCTTGCGTTTTTCGCGCATCTGGATCCAGACCATTCTGCCGCCGGCCATCACCACGGCACTGTATTTCGTCATTTTCGGCAATCTGATCGGGTCCCAGATTGGCGCGGTCGGCGGCAAACCGTATATGGAATACCTGGTGCCGGGACTGATCATGATGGCGGTGATCACCAACTCCTATGCCAACGTCGTGTCATCCTTCTTCAGCTCCAAATTCCAGCACAGCATTGAAGAGATGCTGGTATCACCCATACCAAACTCTCTGATTATCTCGGGATTCGTGGCAGGCGGCGTGGCGCGCGGTATGTCAGTGGGGCTGGCAGTAAGCCTGGTGTCGATGTTTTTCAGCAACATCCAGGTCAGTCACGGCCTGGTCGCGGTGAGCATGCTGGTTCTTACCTCGGTGTTGTTTTCACTGGCGGGTTTGATCAATGGCATCTTTGCAAAGAGTTTCGATGATATTTCAATTGTTCCAACCTTTGTTCTGACGCCCCTGACCTATCTCGGGGGTATCTTTTATTCCATTGACATGCTGCCGGAGTTCTGGCGTCGGGTGTCGCTGGCCAATCCGATACTTTATATGATCAATGCGTTCCGCTTCGGGATGCTCGGCGTATCCGATATCAATCTGTATCTGTCTTACGTGATTGTCGCCGTAGCCATCGCAGGACTGTTCGCGACCGGGCTGTTTCTGCTACACCGAGGGTACGGGGTACGCACCTGATCTCAGGCGCCGCAGGCGCCGGGACATTCGGCGGCTGCCGGGGGAAGCCCGGTCAATGAACCGGTGAGCTGGCTGACATGCGCCAGCTTGTGTCTGCGCAGATAGTCGCTAATGCCCGTGTTGAGTTTCCGGCATACCAGCGGGTCGTAGAACAGTGCGGTACCGATGCCGACTGCGCTGGCACCGGCGATCAGGAACTCCAGCGCATCGCGCGCCGAAACAATACCGCCCTGGCCGATAATCGGAATCTTGTGAGGCCGGCAGATCTGTGCCACCTGGTACACCTTGAGCAGGGCAACCGGTTTGATGGCAGGACCGGACAGCCCGCCCTGGACGTTGCCAATAACGGGTCGGCGGCTTTCGACATCAATCGCCATGCCCATGAGGGTGTTGATCACGGCAAAGGCATCCGTGCCGGCATCGATGCAGCGGCGTGCGTTTTCCGCGATATCCGTCTGGTTGGGCGAGAGTTTGGTGATCAGCGGTTTGTCAGTGACGCCGCGGCAGGCCTCCACGACGCGCGCCGACATGTCCGGATCGTTGCCGAAGGCGACGCCGCCTTCCTTGACGTTGGGGCAGGAAATATTGATCTCGATGGCATCGATCGGTGAATCAGCGAAGCGCTGCGTGACCGCGACGTATTCTTCGACAGTCGATCCGGATACGTTGGCAATGAAGCGGGTTTCCCCGAAGTCGAGTTGTGGCAGAATGTCGGTGACGACTTTTTCCACGCCCGGATTCTGCAACCCGATCGCATTCAGCATGCCCGCCGGCGTTTCGTATACGCGGTGCGGGGGGTTGCCCAGGCGCGGCTGTTGCGTCGTACCCTTGAGACAGACGGCGCCCACCTCGGCATGCGAGAAGCCGGCTACGCGTGTGTATTCCCCGCCAAAGCCGACACAGCCGGACAGCAGCACCAGTGGCGTATTGAAACGCAAACCGCAAAAGTCGATTGCCAGCCCGTCGTGGGTGCTGGTGGAAGGCTGCTTGTTCATGCGCTGAATGTCATCAGGAGCAGGGTGATATCAATGGGGAATCTTAGCGTAAATGCCTAGTGACTGCAGTGCCGGACGCGCGACATATTACGCAGTGCCAGTCTCGGAGCCTGTCGGACAAGGGGTTCGTGACGAGGCAGGTGGGAGAGTGAGCACAAAGCCTCACGCCTTCCAGGCGCACAGTGTCCCCTACGCAACGGGAAAGCGGGACGCTTTGTGCCGCTCTCCCGCTGTCGCAGTAGAATCTGCCTAAGTCCGACAGACCCCCAGGGAATTGGCTACGACCCGGTGTTTCATATCGTTCTGCATCAACCAGAGATCCCGCCGAACACGGGCAATGTGATCCGCCTGTGTGCGAATACCGGCTGCCAGCTGCACTTGATTCATCCACTGGGATTTGATCTGGATGATCGCCGCTTGCGGCGGGCCGGTCTGGATTATCACGAATGGGCGTCCCTTAGAGAGCATCCCGATCTCGAGTCATTTCTGACAGCCGTCGCGCCGCGGCGGGTGTTTGCGCTATCGACCCGCGGCACGCGATTCTATGCGGAGGTTCTCTACGCGGCCGGCGACGCGTTTCTGTTTGGGTCCGAAACGCGGGGTTTGTCCCCGCGCATCCTGACCAGCCTGAACAAAGACCATGTGCTGCGCATCCCCATGTTGCCGGGTAACCGCAGTCTGAACCTCTCGAATGCCGTCGCGGTCATGGTGTATGAAGGATGGCGACAACTGGCGTTTGCCAACGCGGCTGTCTGAGAGAGCCAGCCGCGCTACAGCGCTTCTGCCTTCTGGTCCCTCGCCAGCAGCGCATGGACGGCATCGCGCGGTGACTGGTCACGGTAAATCACCCGATACACCTGTTCGGTGATCGGCATCTCGATTCCGTGTTGCCGGCTAAGGTTGAATATCTCGCCGGCTGTGTCGATGCCCTCGATGACCTGGCTGATTTCGGTTTCGGCCTGTTCGCGCGTCTTGCCGCCACCGAGGGCAAGTCCGAAGCGGCGGTTGCGCGACTGGTTATCCGTGCAGGTCAGCACCAGGTCGCCAACGCCGGCCAGACCGTCAAAGGTTTCGCGGTGCGCACCAACGGCGGTGCCCAGGCGTATCATCTCGGCGAGGCCGCGGGTGATGAGGGCCGCGCGCGCATTGCATCCAAAACCCAGGCCGTCGGAGATACCGGCGGCAATGGCCAAGACATTCTTGGTGGATCCGCCCAGTTCCAGGCCGATCACATCGGTGCTGGTATAGGCGCGAAAGGTTTCGCCATGCAGGTAGCCCGCAAAGCGCCGCGCGGTCTCCGGATTTCCCGCAGCGACAGTCGCCGCCGTCGGCTGTCCTGCGGCGACTTCCCGGGCAAAGGTCGGGCCCGACAGGACCGCGGTTTCCGTCGCTGGCGCGAGGACTTCCCGGGCAACCTGGTGGAGGAGCTTGCCGCTGCCGGTCTCAAGTCCCTTGGTTGCCCAGCAGATCGCCATGGGTGGAGACAGAAATTCCCGGGCTGCCGCCAACACCTGACGAAAGGCATGGCTGGGGACCGCGAGTACGACATCCTGGACGCCTTCCATTGCGGCGTCCATCTCGGCAACCGGCCGCAGCCCCTCCGGGAAAGCGGCATCGGGTAGATAACGCAGGTTGCAGCGCTGCTTCTGGAGTTCCGCGATGAACTGGGGCTCGTGACCCCACAGGCGCACCTCGAACCCGTTACGGGCGAGCAGAATGGCCAGGGCTGTACCCCAGGAGCCGGCACCAAGGACAGCAAGCGGAATTTTTGCCATGCCTGTCAACGCTGAACCGAATGTTCGCGATAATAGTCTGATGTCCAGGCCGAATCAGTGTGCGGTGCTGCCCGCATCCTCGGTCGGAACCTGCGATCGTTGCCTCTGCTGCATGTAGATGGCGTCGAAATTGACGGGCTTGAGATAGAGCTTAGGAAACCCTGCCTTGCCAACCAGGCTCGCGATTGCCTCACGTGTGAACGGAAACAGGGTTCCCGGGCAGAAGCTGCCGAGCAAATGTCCCATCTCATCGTCATTGAAGCCTTGTGTAATGAACAGGCCTGCCTGCTGAACCTCGACCAGATAGGCGGTGGATTCACCCAGTGTTGCCGTGACTGTCACGGACAGCACGACCTCGTGTAGGCCGTCGGAAACCTTGGTGGAGTTGGACTCCAGCTGTATGCCGATCTCGGGTTTCCATTGCTGGCTGAAGATACCGGGGCTGTTGGGTGTCTCGAGTGAGGCATCCTTCACGTAGATCTTATGGATGTCGAACCGCCTCTCGGGTGAGACTGTAGTGTCATTTTCTGCCATCGTTCGCTCCTTAATGGTGGGTGCGGCACCCTGTGTCATTCATCAGTCCCGCCATCTGCCTCCGGTCGGAGAAGCACATCCAGAGTTCCGCGGCGCTCCAGGGCGTACATGTCATCAAAGCCACCAATATGGGTATCCCCGACAAAGATCTGCGGTACGGATGTACGCCCGCTCCTTTGTTCCATTTCCACGCGCAACTGTGATTCGAGGTCTATGCGAAACTCGCGATAGGAGACGCCCTTGCTGTCCAACAGTATGCGCGCACGGATACAGTACGGACAAAAGGCTGTGCTGTACATGACGATCTCTGGCATTGATGAGCTATTTGTGTCTGCGGACCGGCAAACCGGCACTCTCCCAGGCATTGATACCTCCTGCCAGGTTGTGCACACTCTGGAAGCCCTGGGCCTTCAGCAGGGCTGCGGCCCGGTTGGAACGCTGTCCGTTCCGACAGTAGGCGATAATGGGCCTGGCACGCAGTTTTTCCAGCTCGGTCACGCGGTCCTTCAACACTTCGAGCGGTATGTGCCGTGCATTGACGAGATGGCCGGTGGCAAACTCGGTATCATTCCGAACGTCGAGAAAGACTGCGTCTTCGTGATTGAGCATCTGGGTGGCCTGTGTCGGTCCAAGTTGCCCGACTCCGTAAACCTTGCGGCGAACTTCGCTGGCAATCAGCAGACCGAGGATGGTGATGAAAGCAAGCGAGAGAATCCAGTGGTTGACGATGAATTCGCTGAGTTGTTGCACATTCATGGGAGTATGAAACGCACGTTTCGGGTTGCGGGGCCAGGGCGTGTCGTTGAACCGGCATGTTACCCGCGCACGAGAACCCGGTCTATACGGGCCGTGCGAAGCAGCCGTGCCCGTCTGCGCAGAAGACTAGTTATGCGAACAGAATACGTCGCGCATCATACAGATGAGACGCAAGGTGCGGGAATCGCCGACGCGGTAATAGACCCGGTTGGCGTCCTTGCGCGAGGCGAGTATGCCTTTATCCCGCAGGATTGCCAGATGCTGTGAGATATTGCTTTGGGAGGTCCCGACTGTCTCAACGATATCCTGCACGCTGACTTCCCGGTCACCCAGCGTGCAGAGGATCTTGAGCCGGAGCGGATGCGACATTGCCTTCAGTGCGCGGGATGCACGGTCAATATCCTCATCCCGGGAAATCAGAGGGCCTGGGCTCGCGTCTAAATTCGCGAAGTCGGCTTCGGGCGCAGCACAAAGAAATCGTGTATCGTTGCCGGCAATCAACATCGTGGCTACCACCTATCAATCTGCTTTATAATTAAAATATTATACAATAATAATTCACCACTTTAGAAGTTTGCCAGGTAATATTTGTGCGGGGGCTCGCGCCACTTCAGGCCGCACTATACACTAGTGATGGCATGGGTATGCGTGTAGATACCACGTCTAACCGGGGAATATCCCAGGTCATTCCCGCTGTAATGCGTTCTATGCCGCTCACAGTTGCGAGCGCCTGCCGGGCACAAGAGGTACCGCAGTCTGTTGGTGGGCGCGGCAGAATCAAGCTAGACTAATTCTAAACTGATAACGGGAAAACGGAACGGGTCGTCATATGTCCGCCACGCCAAAGCCCCTGGTCCTGATCATCCTGGACGGTTGGGGATACCGCGAAAATGTCGAGTCCAATGCCATCGCGGCCGCACGTAAACCGATCTGGGAACGGCTCTGGGAGTCGTGTCCTCACTCGCTGATTCGTACCTCCGGCGCTGCGGTTGGCCTGCCGGCCGACCAGATGGGTAATTCCGAGGTCGGGCATCTCAACCTGGGTGCCGGTCGTGTCGTGTATCAGGAAATTACCCGCGTCAGCCGGGCGATCAAGACCGGTTCCTTCTTCACGAACCGGACGCTGACCGATGCCGTCGATCTGGCGATCGATACGGGTAGTTCCCTGCATATCCTTGGATTGCTTTCACCCGGTGGTGTTCACAGCCATGAGCAGCATATTCACGCCATGGTACAGCTCGCCGTGGAACGCGGTGCGCCTGCAGTCTATCTGCACGCATTCCTGGACGGAAGGGATACGCCACCGCGCAGTGCCGCCGATTCGATCACCAACATGGAAGCCAAATTTCACGAGCTGGGTGGCGGCCGATTCGCTTCCATGATCGGGCGTTACTACGCCATGGACCGCGACCATCGCTGGCCACGCATTCGCGCAGCCTATGAGCTCATCACACGGGCTAAGGCGGAGTTCGAGGCCCCTGACGCTGTGACCGGGCTTGAGCGCGCCTATGCGCGGGGTGAAAGCGACGAATTCGTTCAGGCGACGAGAATTGTTCCGCAAGGAACCGCACCAATAAACATACAGGATGGAGACGTCATTATCTTCATGAATTACCGGTCTGATCGTGCGCGCCAGATCACACGGCCCTTCATCGAGCCGGATTTCAACTGTTTTGAACGCCAGCTGATGCCGCGGCTGGGACGCTTCGTGAGCTTGACCGAGTACAATTCCGAGTTCGACGTTCCTGTCGCGTTCCCGCCCGAGCGGTTGCAGAATGTCTTCGGCGAATACATTTCGAAGCTGGGCCTGCGCCAGTTGCGGCTGGCAGAGACAGAGAAATACGCCCATGTTACCTTTTTCTTCAATGGCGGCGTGGAGGAGCCCTATGAGGGCGAGGACCGCATACTCGTGCCCTCGCCCCTCGTTGCGACCTACGATCTGCAACCCGAAATGAGTGCCCGCGAAGTGACCAGACAGCTGGTGGCGGCGATCGGAAGCAGCAAGTACGATGTCATCGTCTGCAACTTCGCGAATCCGGACATGGTCGGTCATACCGGCGATTTTGACGCAACGGTCGAGGCAATTGAGACCATCGACAGCTGTCTGGAGGGCATTGTCGCGGCAGTGAAACGCATCGGCGGCGAGATGCTCATTACGGCGGATCACGGTAATGCCGAGAAAATGCGTTCTTCCCGGAGCGGACAGGCCCACACCGCACATACGACCAGCCTGGTGCCTCTGTTGTATGTGGGCAGACCGGCGACCATCGCCGAGGGGGGGGCCCTGTCGGACATCGCGCCGACCATGTTGCACCTGATGGGCCTGCCGCAGCCAGATGAGATGAGCGGTACCTACCTGATTGATCCCCAGCCTGTGGATAGCGCTCCCGTAACGCAACCAGGCCCGGTGGTAAAGACCGGTAACGCCTGAACCACGGTGACTGTGATTTGGTACTGGCTGCGGAGGGTCGTGCCGGCAATTGCGGCGCTGGCTTGTGCCGGACTGGTTTTCCCTGTTGCGGCCGAAGATGCCGACAAACTGCAGAAGGAGCTGACGCAAGTCCGTTCCCGTATCGAAGCTCTGCAGAAAAAGTTGGCGGATGACCGTGCCCGTGAATCCTCTCTCGCCGAGCATCTGCAAAAGGTTGAAAAACAGATTGGCAAGGTGAACAGCAGCTTGCGTGATACCGATGCCCGGGTACAGCAGACCGAAAACACGCTGCAGGATTTGCGCACCAGACAAGCGCAGCAGAGCCGGGAGCTGGCGCTGCTCGGGGAACAGATGTCACAACAGATTCGAGCTGCCTACGCGCTGGGGCGCCAGGAACGGCTGAAGATGTGGCTCAGTCAGGAGGACCCGGCGGCGGTCGGGCGGGTACTGGTCTACCATCAGTATCTGACCCGGGCCCGCGCGGCTCGCATTGATGCCGTGACCGAGCAGCTGACACGCCTGGCGGAAACCGAAGCGGATATCGCCGAAGAAACCCGCCAGCTTGGCGCCTTACGGAGCCGCCGCGCTGCTGAACTCGCAGCACTGCGTGAACGGCTCGCGGAACGCCGGCGTGTACTGGACCGTTTGCGGACGGATATCCGCGGACAGGACAGTGAGCTGGCCGATTATAAGAAGAACGAGCGGCGCCTCGAACAGCTGGTCAGGGAGCTGCAGGTGGCCCTCGACGACATCCCCCGCAGCGGTGTTCCGCATACCGCGTTTGACAAGTTGAGAAACAAATTGCCCTGGCCGGTAAAGGGCAGACTGACTGCCCGCTACGGCGAGCGCAGGTCCGTCGGTAATCTCACCTGGCGTGGGGTTTTCATTGAGACCGCGGGTGGAACGGATGTGCGCGCCGTGTCGCACGGCCGGGTGGCCTTCGCCGACTGGTTGCGGGGGTTCGGGTTATTGCTGATTATTGACCACGGTGATGGCTACATGAGCCTCTACGGTCATAACCAGGCACTGTACAAGGCTGTCGGTGAGTGGGTGGAGACCGGGGACGTGGTTGCGGCCGCCGGTGACAGCGGGGGCATGGATCGCACCGGGCTTTACTTCGAGCTGCGCCACCGGGGACAGACCGTGAATCCGCTCAAGTGGTGTGCCGGGACGCCGAAAGCCTGAAACGTTGTGTGATTTCTCTCCTGCCGGGGCTGTGTTATCGTTTACTGTCGGGCGCGAGGGCGAACACCAGCTCCAGGTATCTGATTTAAAGGTTAGGTGCCATCCTGCGTCGCTTCGGTCGCGGACTGGACGCGAAATCTTAAGGGGCCGTAGCCCTGGAAAATGATGGAACTTCAATGAGAGTGAAGACGCAAAGTATCATACTGGTCCTGATCGGACTGATCCTGGGCCTGACCCTGAGCCTTGGCCAGGGTGTATTCGCCGACAAGCAACAGACCCAGGTTAAATTGCCGCTTGAGGAATTGCACAGCTTCAGCGATGTGTTCGCGCGAATCAAGAACGATTATGTCGAGCCCGTGGAAGACAAAGATCTCCTGGAAAGCGCCATCCGAGGCATGTTGGCCGGTCTCGATCCGCACTCGGCGTATCTGGACCAGGAGGAGTTCAAGGAGTTGCAGGTTGGGACTTCGGGCGAATTCGGGGGGCTTGGTATCGAGGTCGGCATGGAAGACGGCTTCGTCAAGGTGATTGCACCCATCGACGATACGCCCGCGCAGCGCGCCGGTGTCGAGGCGGGCGATCTGGTCATTCGGCTCGACGATACGCCGGTAAAAGGACTCACCCTCAGCGACGCCGTCAAGATCATGCGCGGCAAACCGGGTACCGATATCACCCTGACGATTGTGCGCGAGGGTGAGGAGAAGCCGCTCAAGATCACCATCAAGCGCGCTGTTATCAAGGTGAAGAGTGTCAAGAGCCGCATGCTGGAAGACGGTTTCGGTTATGTGCGGGTGTCGCAGTTCCAGTCGAATACGGCCGAAAATATGGTCACCGCCATCGAGAAGCTCGAAAAGGAAGACGGGCCACTCAAAGGGATGGTTCTGGATCTGCGTAACAACCCGGGTGGCGTGCTGAACGGCGCGGTTGCGGTATCAGATGCCTTCCTCGAAAAAGGCCTGATCGTCTACACCGAGGGTCGTGTCGCGGATTCGCGGCTTCGCTTTAACGCAACTCCCGATGATGTGTTACATGGCGTGCCCCTGGTCGTGCTGGTCAACCAGGGTTCGGCTTCGGCGTCCGAAATTGTTGCCGGGGCCCTGCAGGATCACCGCCGCGCCATCATTGTTGGCAGTCAGACATTCGGTAAGGGCTCGGTTCAGACGATTGTGCCCCTGGACAACAAGACTGCCGTCAAGCTGACGACCGCGCGCTACTACACACCGTCCGGCCGCTCCATTCAGGCCGCGGGAATCATACCGGACATCACCCTCGATAATGTGCGTGTCGCTTCAGTCGAATCGACCTTTGAACCGATCAAGGAGTCCCATCTCTCGGGGCATCTGGAGAATGGAAACGGCAAACCGGGCAAGGAGGATCGGAAGAAGAAGGCTGACAAGACGGGCAAGAGTGAAAAGGGTGATAAGGAAGGTGACGAGGAGTCGCTGGCACGTTCCGATTACCAGTTATACGAGGCGCTCAATCTGCTGAAGGGGCTTGCCCTTCAGCAGGAGCACATGCAGTGATTACCGGGATCCGCGGCCGCTACACGGCGCGGGTCCCGACTTCTCAGAGCGCCAGGGCCCGCGCTAACCTGCTGCGCCTGTTGTTGCGATGGGCGGCCTGCTGTGCACTGGGGGCGGCCACGGTCGCGGCCGCCTCCCCCGACGACAATACGACCGGTCCGCGGCCCAGAATCGCGATCGTCATTGATGACCTCGGCCCCAGCTTCGACAGCGGGCGCCGGGTAATCGAGCTGCCGGGGCCGGTCGCCTGCGCCTTTCTACCCTACGCTCGGCACACGGCTTCACTCGCACATCTGGCTCACACGCGGCACAAGGAAGTCATGCTCCATCTTCCCATGCAGGCGGTCGAGCGTGCCAATCTGGACCCGGGTGGCCTTACCCTGGACATGACCCAACAGCAGGTTGTGCAGACCATTCTAGAGGATCTGAATCGCGTCCCCCACGTGTCGGGCCTAAACAACCACATGGGCAGTCTGCTCACGCGTCATCCTGGCCACATGTCCTGGCTGATGGAGGTGTTGCAGGGCCGTCGGGACCTGTTTTTTGTCGACAGCCGGACCACGCGACAAACGGTTGCACAGCGGCTCGCCGACGAGAAAGGCGTACCCGCTGTGTCCCGCGATGTGTTTCTGGACTATCAGCCTGGCGAGGCGTCGATTCAGGCGCAGTTTCTGCGTCTGCTTCAGCTTGCCCGCAAGAACGGGTCGGCGCTCGCGATCGGTCATCCGTACCCCTCAACACTCGAGGTATTGACGCGTGAGCTCAGCACGCTGGAAGCTCATGGCGTGAAACTGGTATCGGTCAGTCGACTGGTACAGCACCAGCAGGAGAGGAAGTCACGATGGCAAGTGTCCTTGTCCCCCTAGCCGCGGGGTGTGAAGAACTGGAAGCGGTAACCATCATAGACCTGTTGCGGCGCGCAGGCATCGAGGTCGTGAGCGCAGGCCTCGAAGACGGCCCGGTCCGGTGCTCGCGGGGTACGCGGTTGATACCGGACGTGGCACTGGCCGAGGTCGTGGACCGGGAATTTGACATGATTGTGC
>Ga0209536_100009271_pt1 | contig 14637 bp, 15 predicted proteins | sample DeeMarSeWOR28_12_FD_187461 | JGI IMG/M metagenome (GOLD analysis project Ga0209536, IMG submission 187461) | Marine sediment microbial communities from White Oak River estuary, North Carolina - WOR-2-8_12 (SPAdes) (version 2) | ecosystem: Environmental > Aquatic > Marine > Intertidal zone >...
TCACGTCGATTCAGAAGATTCTGGTCTTCCGAAAACTGGTGACAGTTGTCGTGAGCAGGGTGGAACACAGGAGTTTCTTTCGGAGTTCACTCACTCCTGAAATTTGGGATCTGGTCTTAGCGGGTTTTAGCCTCACATAGGTCGATTCTCTTTATTCGCCTTGAAGTTGTCATTCCTTTTCTGTGCTGGGCTTCGACAAGAGGTCCTCCATTGCATCGTGGGCATCTCTCTCATTCTCTTTGTCTCTTTTCTGTTTCAAATCATATTCTATTTGCAAATCAGCAAAGAAGAGAACTACAATGGATGTTGCGACAAATAAAAGAATAGGGACAATAAGTGGAAGACTGTACATAATCGCTTCCACAATGGATACAACAGAATCAAGTGGATCAAATCCATTCTCTACTTCCCAATTATCTGGAATCGTGTCCATGTCTGAATCAGCACTTAGTGGATTGGTTCCTAACTCAAATTCACGCAAGTTAGTGAGGTTGTCAGAGTCAGCATCCAAGAATGAATCATCTACAAGTAGGTCAAAATTGTATTGAAACTCCCACCAGTCAGGCATATTGTCTCCATCACTATCTGATAGATCAGGTATTCTAACAAGGAATCCATCACTCTCACCGCCGAAGGAGTCATCAAGGGCATCCTGAATGGGAAAGTCTGATGACCAAGTACTCCCGCAGGTAATGATGGTAAAATTATCTCCGAGGACAATGGACTGAACGTCATCATCACCAAAACCTCCGATGTAGGTGGACTGCAATATTCGATTTCCTTCTGTATTCATCTTGAGAACGAAACCATCTGAGGTTCCACCACCATTTTCCTCTTGGGTGGCATTTTCTATCGGAAAATCCGTTGAGTTGGTTTCACCAATGAGAAACACATTACCATACGAATCAATTGTCATACCATGAGTAATATCAAATCCAGAGCCACCGATTAGGGTGGAATATTGAATTGTGTCACCCTCAGGATTCATCTTAAGAATGAAACAGTCTGTTTCACCATCTAATTGATTATCGTATGGATCTACCGTTGGGAAGTCCGATGAGTGTGTCCATCCTCCAAGATAGATCCATCCATCAGTACTCACTTGAATATCTGTACCCAAGTCAAGATTTGATCCTCCAAGGAATGTAGAGTATATCAAATCTCCTGAAGAGCTGAGTTGTGTGATAAAACAGTCTGTGCCACCATTATATGTGTCATCAAGCGAATCCAGCTGTGGGAAATCCATAGAAGTAGTAAACCCTGATAGGAACACCGTGTCAGATGAATCCAATGTCACAGTCATCACCTGTTCATATTCAGAGCCTCCAATGAAGCTGGAAAAACCTAGCCCGTTTCCAGAAGCGTTTAGTTTGAGTACGAACCCTTCATAGCTACCTTCATAGCGGTTATCGAATGCGTTAACAAGTGGAAATCCACTAGAAAATGTTGTACCCACAGCATAGACCTCCGATGATTGCCCTATCGCAATGTCAGCTACACCATCACCACTTAATCCCCCAATATAGGTTGAGTATATCAGACCATTTCCAGTGTTATTTAACTTGAAGACAAAGCCATCTGACGCAAAGAAACCAATATATGACTGATATGGATTCTTAATTGGAAAATCAAACGATTCAGTCCAACCTCCAACATACACATTCCCAAACATATCAACCTCGATAGAAGTCGGATAGTCGGAATCACTTCCACCGATGATTGTTGTATATTCAATACCATTCAACGTGGAGTTCAATTTCACAACAAAGCAGTCCGAAGACCCAGCAGGACCTATTGTATACATCGCTGAAAAATCAGGGGACACCGTGTTGCCAATCACATAGACATTACCATACTGATCTGTTGTAACATCAGCGCAGTAATCAACACTCGAACCACCCAAGAAAGATGATAAGAACGTGCTTGGATAAAATCCATTTAAGGTGGAAATATCTTCCAAAAGGAAATTCTCAGGAGCAATCTGACTATTAGTAGCAAGGTTTCTATCATGTGATGTGTTGATATAGAAATGAGGTGAAAAAACAGAAGCGAAGAAGGTACATTTGTGTGGTACCGTCATTAAGAGTATCATAATAATGATGATAACCTTGGTCTTCACCTCAATCATCTTAGTCAGACCCCAGAAGAATAGTCCTTCATTCGTCCTTATCAAGTGTGTCATCAAAGATAGAAGTCCTCTGTTTCATCACCATCACAATCTTGTGGGTCACCAACTCCCGGACCAGCGTTTTCCCCTGTTCCAGAGCCTGGAATCCAATCCCATCGTTCATGGAGCCATTGAGCCGCACCTAACCGACTCGACCAGAGCCAATGCTTACCTGTACTATTATACCAGTTAGCAAATTCTGAATATGCAATTGTGAAGACTGATTCCATTGGAGAGTTAGGATTATCTACACAAGCACTAAGGAAGAAATGAGTCCAGCCTCCATTATATGCTGGTGGGATTCCCCAAGTAAAATTGAATATCTGGCTACCTATTGGTGATGCATTAGGAGGAGAATCTCTGACTTGTATCAAATCGAAAGAAGTTCCATTCCAAGTACTTGCAGATGTAACAAAAAACTTGCTCTTGATTCCACTAGAGGCTTCATCAAACTCGTCCAAGAAACATTCGGACCTGCAAGCATCAATAAATACGAATGCTCGTAAGGCATCAGTATCTGATAAATCATCAAACAGCTCATTATCATGGTATTTCCCGGTTGAATTATCGTGACTTTCAAACTCGTAAGTCATCAAATATCCATCATCGTTACTAGTAATATTAATTGGTCCAGCATGACCTGCATAGATGAATGCAATCACATCGGATGAACGTGAGGTGTCAACCATCCAGCTTACATTACTTTGAATGCTTGTTTTTGTAGCATTACTATTCAGTAATAGTTTGATGTATTTTGATGTGAAGTCTCTTGAAAGAAGCTCCTGAGTCCAGTTCAAGGCATCCTCATCTGGATTCGGAAGGTTGTAGAATGAATCCTCATATTCTGCAATTCCTACAACAACAGCTATTTTTCGATATGGATCAACCGATACGGTTCCCATGTCGCAATCTGTACCACTAAGTGTTCCCGTTTTTGATTTTTGATAATACTGGGATTTTGTGATTCTAACCTCAAACCAATCAGGCGGATTCCATAACCAGCAATCTTTCTCAAAATATCCATCGATGTCAGTTGTTGTTTGTCCCAAATAGTTTTCAAGTTCATCATATACGTTTACAGTTGCACCTGAAATTTCCTCTTCAGTATCAACATTCTCTGCATATCCAAAAACTGTGTACTTGGTCTTTTCTCGATCTCCTGGAGGAGCTTCGGCGATTGCTGGATATGCAACCTGAATAAATAGTATAGTCACAATTAGTAGAGACACAATTATGGGTCTAGTCTTCATATATCTCTATTCGACCACTTTAATTTAAACGCAGAAGAGCCCAGATTGACGATATTGAGGTTGAAATCTGTAAATACTAGTCAACCCGCTATGCTGGACCGCTACACCACGGAGCTATTGTATCTTGTACCCAGCAAATCAGTCCTTCGTTTCTAAGCTGAATGGAATTCCGTTCTTAATGATGTCTGAAGGAATTCTATCCTTCCACCTCTCAAGAAACTTGGTTTCTTCAATTCTTTGCTTACCATCCATCCTGAGATTGTCTGGGAGCATGCATGATATTCCATCAATGACAGGATACCATCTTCCACATTTTGGACATGTGATCAACGCTTCATCGATTTCCTCGATTTCTTCACCGTCAGCTTCTAGATTATGTGAGGTAAAGACCTCCAACTCCAACCCACTTCTGCAATCACTTGCAGGACAGGCTAGGATATCCATCAGCCAGCGTTTCATATCAATCACATCTGTGACTGGCGTCGAATAATCAGTTGTCGTTAAAAAGTATTCTAGATGAACATCAGTGAGTGTTCAACCCGAAAGGCTATTTGGGTGACTAGCTGCGCCTGATTCATCCCGTTGTTCGGAGTAGTCCACAATGGAATTCAAACATCCATGGATACCAATGACAAAGGCGACCGAGAAAGAGATGTTAGAGTCTATCGGGAAAAAGAGCCTTGATGAGTTGTTTTCAAACATCCCTAAGGAATTCCTACTCAAACGAGATCTCGACCTTCCACACTCCCACAGTGAGATCGAAGTCACACGTAGGATTCAGGAACTTGCCGGGAAGAACAAGCCTGCTGATAGTGGGCGTGTGTTTCTTGGTGCTGGAATAGGTATGCATTATGTTCCTGCGATAGTTCCTGCACTGGCTGGTAGGTCCGAGTTCCTCACATCCTATACTAGTTATCAAGCAGAGGTCAGTCAGGGCATGCTTCAAACATTGTTCGAGTATCAGAGTCTACTTGCCGAGATCCTTGAGGTTGATGTTGTCAACTCTTCAATGTATGATATGGCTACCGCAGTAGCTGAAGCTGCAAGAATGACAGTACGAGTCAAGAAACAAAGATCAAAGTTTCTTGTCCCAGGAACCATGAATCCTGAACACTTCAAGGTCATTCATACATACACAGAGCCTGCTGATATTGACTTGGAGAAGATCGAATACGATAAGAAGACTGGATTGATGTCACTCTCCGATCTCGAATCAAAGATTGATGATCAGGTTGCAGGAGTCTACATAGAGAATCCAAGCTATCTTGGGTTTATAGAAACCCAAGTTGATGAGATTGGCAAGATAGCTCATGATAATGGAGCTCTACTTGTAGCTGGTGTTGATATCCTCTCTCTGGGACTCTTACGACCCCCTGGTGATTATGCTGCTGATATTGTTGTGGCTGAAGGTCAACACCTTGGTTCTCCCATGTCGTTTGGAGGTCCACTACTTGGTATCTTTGGTTGTATGAATGACAGGAAACTCATCTATCAAATGCCGGGGCGATTGGTTGGGATGACCAGAACTGAAGAGGAGCCCTATGAGGATGGATATGTACTTACACTGAGTCCAAGAGAGCAGCATATCCGTCGAGAAAAGGCGACAAGCAACATCTGTTCCAATCAAGCGCTAGCAGCTGTGACTGCTGCAATCTACATGTCACTCCTTGGACCAACCGGACTGAAACAGGTTGGTGAAACTATAGCTTACAATGCTAACTACACTGCAAAGATGCTCGACAAGATCTCTGGTGTGAAATCACCACTAGTTGGGGATTCAATCTGGAAAGAGTTCGTTGTCCAGTTTGAAGGTGGTGTTACGGCAAAAGTTGTGCATGAAGGACTTCTGGAACGAGGACTTCACGGTGGAAAGATACTCAATGACGAGTTTCCAAACCTTGGTGAAGCTATGCTGTTCTGTGTGACTGAAGTGCATAGCAAAGAAACAATTGACGAACTGATACAGGCCGTGAAAGACATTGTTGCACAGGGAGGTGCCAAGAAGTGAAGCACCTAGGTAGAGATGACACCAAAGTTCGTCAAGCAAAGTGGGAAGAACCACTTCTATTTGAGAGAACTAACCCTGGAGTCATAGGACATACCTTCCCCGTTGCTGCATCCGACGTGAAGAAGGAGGTTGGAAAACTTGATGAAATCCTTCCAAGCAAGATGTTCAGGAAGAAACAGCCAAAGATTCCTGAGGTCTCTGAGCCAGCTGTAGCACGACACTTCACAAGACTCTCACAGATGAATTTTGCAGTGAATCTTGGGATGTACCCACTTGGGAGCTGTACAATGAAGTATAATCCTGCAGAGAACAACTGGGCCGCAAACACTCCCGGATTTGCTTGGTTACATCCTCTACAAGATCCTAATATGACCCAAGGTGCCCTAGAGATGATGTGGGAGCTTGAGCGATGGCTTGGCGAGATTACCGGAATGGATGCGGTATCTCTACAACCAGCAGCTGGAGCACAGGGTGAATGGACTGGCGTCATGATGATGCGAGAGTATCACCGTTGTTTCACAGAGCAATGTGAAATGAGGACTGAGATGCTCATTCCGGATGCAGCTCATGGTACAAATCCTGCATCAGCTGCAATGGCTGGATACAAGGTAGTCGTGATTCCATCTAGTAAAGATGGTCTAGTAGACCTTGATGCTCTCAAGGAAGTTGCAGGTCCTAGAACCGCAGGTCTTATGCTTACCAATCCCAACACTATTGGGGTCTTTGAGAAGGATATTGGAGAGATGGCTGACATAGTGCACGATGCAGGAGGACTTGTGTACTATGACGGTGCTAACTTCAATGCTATCATGGGTAAGGTCAGACCTGGTGATATGGGATTTGATGTGGTTCATTTGAACCTCCACAAGACATTCTCCACACCTCATGGAGGTGGCGGACCTGGTGCTGGTCCAGTGGGAGTCACTGACAAGTTGAAGGAATTCCTTCCAGTCCCACGAATCGTGAGGAGAGATGATGGTAGTTTTGACCTGGACTATGAGTATCCAAAGTCCATTGGAAAAGTGAAAAGTTTCTATGGCAACTTCGGAGTGCTTGTCAGAGCCTATTCCTATATCTATGCACTAGGTTCTGAAGGTCTGGAACGCGCTTCCGAGGTAGCAGTACTGAATGCAAACTATGTTGCTCATCATGTGCGTAAGATACCTGGGTTTACGTTGCCTTATTCACAAGATGCTCCCAGAATGCATGAGTGTGTAATCTCAGCTGAAGAACTGAAGAAGAAGACTGAGATCACAGCCATGAATATAGCTAAACGTCTGCTTGATTTTGGTGTGCATGCTCCAACTGTCTATTTCCCACTCATTGTTCCTGAAGCTTTGATGATAGAACCTACTGAAACTGAATCTCGTCAGGATCTTGACTTCTTCATCTCAGTATTAGAGAGGATCTCGAAGGAGGCTCATGATGACCCAGAGAAGGTGAAGAACGCTCCCTATTCGACTTCGGTCGGTCTCCTTGATGAGTATAGGTCAGCCCATCCAAAGACGATGACCCTCTCCTATAGGATGTATCAAGAGCGCAAAGATGAGGAAGAAAAATAGAAACACCGAAAGTGTTAGAGGTAAGTTGAGCTACCAGAGTACTGATGATAATCGAGAAAAAAGCAGGACGTCATTCAATCTATCTTGAATCGAAGGAGATTGGAAAAGACCTTCTAATTACGATTTATGGTGGTGATGAGTATCATATTGGAGGTGTGGCTATCGCATATCCTACTCCAAGTCACTACAGAGATGCAACAACAGTCAGTGTGAGTACTCTGACATTGCCAGGACACAAGGACTATGTCGTTGCCAATAGTGCTGCAGAGAAGATTTCCAAAGCCATCGAAACTCCAGTTGTCGTCACTGTTGGTATACATTATGACAATGCCACTAGCAAGGACATCGAGGAGATAATCTCAGCAGTGAATGCTCTTGTGGATGAGTTAATTGGGCTTAAACAAAAGGCTGAATAGCACTCTAACTTTCAACTAGAATGGTTAGATAGTTGAAAGTCAGCTTCAAGTCTTTTGGAACAATACGTAGAATTCTAAAAGAACGAGTCATAGAGATTGAAATCCCTGATGACTCAACAGTCCGTCAGGTCATCAATCGGGTTGTTGAGATGGGTGGTGAAGGACTCCGGAGGCTGATTATGCATAATGATGAGATCAGTGGCAATATGATTGTCATGCTCAATAAGAAGGATGTTGAAACATTAGGTGGCATTGATATAGTCGTTCACGATGGTGATGAGGTGGCTATTCTACCTCATGTCCAAGGCGGATAGGCGTGGTTGGTATGGGTCTGAAATACTATCTTGAAACATACGGTTGTTCACTAAACACTGCAGACTCTGATATCATAGTAGGTCGTTTAAAGGAGATTGAAGGAACTCGAGTCAAAGACATACATGATGCAGAAGTAATTCTGTTGAATACCTGCGGCGTAAAGGAACCAACTGAGGATAAGATAGTCCATAGACTTGAGGAACTGTCACAAGGATCTACACCCATTGTTGTGACTGGGTGTCTCCCAAAGATATCTCTTGCTCGCGTTGAGAATGCTATTCCAGGATTCGCCGCATTACTAGGGCCTCAATCCGTTGATACTCTGGCCTCAATCATTCCACGCATTCTAGAGGGAGAACGAGGGATTCGACATATAGAATCTGATGAGTCTTACAAATTACAGTGGTTTGCTGGACCTCCTGACAGCGTAATCTGCACTATTCCAATCTGTGAGGGTTGTCTTGGAAGCTGTGCCTATTGTGCAGTGAAGTTTGCTCGGGGAAAGGTCAAAAGCTACTTGATAGAGGATCTACGACAGAACGTAGAACGCTGTGTTCATCTTGGCTATCGTGAGATTCGACTCACCTCCCAAGATGCCGCTGTCTATGGGAGTGATACTGGCGAAAATCTTGCTTCCCTCATGGAAACACTTGGTGACATAGAAGGACCGCACAAGTTCAGATTAGGGATGTTCAATCCCAACATTGTGATGGGATCGATTAACGAATTGTTGAAGTCAATGGATAATGATCATTTCTTCAAATTCTTCCATGTTCCTCTACAATCCGGTAGTGATAGACTCCTAAAGACGATGAAGCGTCGATACATTGTCAGTGAATGGGAGAGTGTTATTCAGAGGGTGAGGAAGAAGTTCAAGGATGCTACAGTAGCTACTGACATCATCGTTGGATTTCCAGGAGAAACAAAATCTGATTTTGAACAAACCTTAGAACTGATTAGAAAAGTAAAGCCCTCTGTCACGAACATCTCAAAGTATGGAGACCGGCCTAACACTCTTGCAGCCAAATCTAAGGAGAAGGTTGAAACTTCAATAAAGAAAGCACGAAGTAGGATTCTGACGAAACTTGTGGACGAGATTCTCCTTGAGTCCAATCAGGCATGGGTTGGATGGACTGGTTCCGTTATAATAACAGAGAAGGGATCAAAAGGTGGAATGCTTGGACGGAACGAGTCATACAAGACAGTCATTGTGCATGAGGACTTGAAACCTGGGGCCATTGTCGATGTTGAAATCACGTCATCAGACAGAACTCATCTGAATGGAGAGGTCAGGTCCTAGACCCAATCTCGATATCCATTACTCTGCCTGTTTCAGCACTTTTTCTTGCAGCTTCTACGATGTCCAAGGCACGAAGCCCATCATCAATATTGACCCTTGGAGATTTTCCTGTTTCGATACACTGTAGGAAGTCCTTAAGCACTTCCCGTACTGGTTCTCCATAGACCTTTATCGTTGCACCTCTCTCGGGGAGCTGAATCGTGTCACCCTTGGCCACAGGTGCTTGGTCAAGATGCTGCACCTTGATTATCTGCCCAAACAAATCTAGTACCAGAGTGCCCTTTGTTCCCGACACATCCATGTACCTTCTACGTCCAGCGTATTGTCTAGAGAGATGGAATAAGTGCTCAGTTCCTGAATCAAACTTCACCATAACATTTCCACTATTATGAATACCACCATGTTTGTTACTCTGAGCGTAGAGTTTTGCCGGACCAGTACTAATTCTTGCCATAATATCAAAATCGTGAACCCCGATATCTTCAAAGACATCTCCTAGTGATGAGATTCTCTCAGGAGAAACAAACCCACGCCGGTCATGAATAATTGTCCTTGGAGTCCCTATAGCACCAGTCTTTATGAGGGTCAATGCTCGCTCTACTATAGGATTGTAAATCTCTGAGTGAGACACAAGGATGACGATTCCTTTCTTTCTCACAACCTTAGCCAGCTTCTTACCGTCTTCCAATGTGCTTGTCATGGGCTTCTCAATTAGAATTCCCTTGATTCCTTCAAAATCTGTTACAATCGACCTAGCTATACTTGCATGGGTCGAAGTTGGTGTAGATATGACAACGCCATCTGGCTTTGTTTTTTCAAGCATGCTCTCAAAGTTATAGAATGCTTTAGTATTGTGACTCTTGGCTACTTTTCTTACCGTGGTCTTGTCAGTGTCAGCCACTCCCACCAGAACGCCCATGTCACTGAGAATCCTAGCATGAATTCGTCCCATGTTTCCAGTTCCAACGATTACAATCCTTTGAGATGACGTTATCAACCACTCCATTTGGGTTATGGATGCTCGCGTTAGTCTTGGCCTTTATACATTACCATAGTCCATCGAATGTCTTGGGACTGCCAAATTTATTCAACATGACACTGAGAAAGCGGCAGTTTTTCCCATGACGGTCTTATATTGACCCTTACATATTAGAGTATGAATCCAAGATTCACACACACCTTTCAGGGACTCGCCACAAAGATAATACACGTCTTGGATCACCATGCCGCGCTGAGTCCCTTTACACTTCAGAAGACAACTCCCTCCCTCGGACCCACCCATGCACATGGTGCGATTTTGCCTCGTCGCACTCTGGGTGGGTCCTATTACACTCTCATTTTGAACTATTCGACTCCTCGAGGATAAGACCCTAGTATTTTGACAAAAAGGGATGTTTTCTTTAGTGTCTTCAGTGCATCCACGCAGATTGGGTCAGTCACATGACCTTCAAAGTCCAAATAGAAATTGTATTCCCAGAGTTCTTCTTTAGTTGGTCTTGACTCAATCTTTGTCATATTGATGCCTCTACTGGCAAATACTCCAAGAGCTTTGTGAAGTGCACCTGGAACATGTTTAGTTGAGAAAATGATTGATGTCTTGTCATTTCCAGTAGCAGGAACCCCTTCTTTTGACAATACAAAGAAACGCGTGAAGTTGTTCTGAGTATCGGCGATATCCTTGGCTAATATTTTCATGTTGTAGATCTCCGCTGCCTGCTCTCCAGCGACTGATGCTGCTTCCTTCATACTCTGCTCTTTGATCATCTTCACACTACCAGCAGTATCATATGTTGAAACCAGATCCACGTGTAGTTCCTCCAAATAGGTCCTACACTGTCCCAAGGCCTGAGGATGGGAATAGACAACTCTGACATCCTTCAGATCTGTTTCTGGATTAGCAATGAGGCAGTGTGTTATTCGCAGGGGTGACTCTCCAATCACTTTCAGATCGTAGTGAAGGAACAAATCATAGACTTGACTTACACTCCCCTCAATTGAGTTCTCAATTGGAACGACCCCATATTCGGTTTCTTCTCGTTGAACCACATCAAAGACTTCAGAGAACCGCTTACACGGTATTGGTATAGCTGCGGAACCAAATATCTTGAAGACAGCAGCTTCGCTGTATGCACCAGGTTCACCTTGATATGCGACAACTGCTTTTTGATTCCGACTCATCATTTTGTAATCTCTATGTCTTACTTTGTTGAACTTATCACTGTGTGCTTTCAAGCGACTTCACACTTGTGTGAGTCTTATCACGCACCCATTTCTGAACTGGCTATCACTCTTAAGGGAGGAAACTGAATAGACTAAAGGTCGTGAAGGAGGTTCCAAGTTGGAGTATGGAGCAATTCAAAACAGGGATTTCACAGAAGCTGTAGACCAATATCAATTTCATCGGAAAGAGAATAGTCGAATCTTTAGATATCTGAGGAAGTTCCCACTACTTCCAGAAACAGTCGAGATACATTATGTAGACGAATGGGATTTTCACACATTTGATCTTCACAAGATTCAGTATTGTGTTGAACCTAATCTCCCGATTTTCTCATATCTTCTCATACCTAAGAATTTGAAAAAGGAAGTTCCAGGTATCTTAGCATTACATCAACACAATGATGAATACAAAGCTGGGAAGTCCGAAACACTCGGACTTGTTCAAAATCCAGAATACACCAAACTAGAAGCAGTTCCTCCTAATCCCAATCATAACACTCCTAAAAGCCATAGACAATTCGCATATGCAAGAGACCTCTGCGAACTGGGTACTATTGTACTTTCACCCGACTTCATTGGCTTTGAAGAATACAGGGAAGTGAATGCATACTATGAAGAACCGGGTTTTCTCCGAGGATATGAGGAGATGCTGAGTTCCAAGTACTTGCTTTATGGCTCATGTCTGTTAGCAAAACATCTTCATGACCTATACGTCGCAGTTTCTGTTCTGACTTCATTGGATCAAGTTGATTCAGAAAAGATTGGGGTCATAGGACATTCAATGGGAGGAGAGATAGCATCGGTATTAGCAGCGTTTGACATGCGAGTCAAAGCCGGTGCTGTTTCATGCGGATTTGTAGCCTATGACGCATTTGAGAAGAGTGGCAGAATGGAAACAGCAGAAGTGATAATCCCAGATTTCAGGAGTGACAATCTCGATTTTGATTTCTTTTTGAGGATGATTCCCCCCACCCCCTTTCTCCTAACACATGACACACAAGATACGGCGAAACTTCCAAAAGACACTTGGGAGAAACTTGATGTATTTGAACACAAGAAAGGGCATTCATTTCCAGATTCAGCTCGGAAAATTACATTTGATTTTCTTGCTGCTAATCTGATATCGACTGTGAAGTGACGAGGAGGAAGACGTTTGACAACTAAATTCGAAACTGCAGCAGAATCTGATTTACGTGAGATCCTATATCTGCTCAACAAAATTAATCGTGAATGGTATAGTACGATTATTCCTGAGGAACACTTTCATGACCCCTTTCTAACACTAAAACAGCTTAATCATATGGCTACTTTCATGGACTTCTATGTTCTCAGAAAGGAACGCCAAATTGTTGCTGTTGGATCACTTGGTTCCAGAGATAAGGATACAGCCTGGATTCCATTGATGCATGTACATACGAAGTATCAACGGATGGGGATTGGTTCATCACTATTAGAATTTCTAGAGGGGCTCGCAAAATCTCGTAACTTCTCAAAGATTCATCTAGAAACAGACAGCGAAGCAAAGTGGGCCATCAACTTCTACACAAAACATGGTTACTCTATCTTCAAGAAGAACAAGAATCCATGGGGTTTTCATGTTTGGCTAGAGAAACCTCTGCACGAATAGAAAATAGGGCGAGGTTTGAAATAGAAGTGGAGTGATTGCAGTATCTTCATGACAGAACATGACCATTCAGAAATTTGCGAAGAATGTGGTGGATACTGTTGCAGATTAGGGGGTACTGTAGCGACAAGGCTGGAAGTAGAGAGAATCATTGAAGCGGGGTATCCGAATTGCTTCATTGAAATCACAGAGAATTGCTACATCACTGATTTTGGAGAGAGACTTGTTTGTCCGTACTTCAAGGAACCCGCCTGTGAGATTTATCCTGTACGCCCATTGCTTTGCAAGAAATATCCAATATTCACAACCGATGGAGAAGAGCATTTCCTAGTTCATTGTCCACTGACTCAACACCTTTCAAAGGATGATCTTGCTCAATGCATTAAAGCTGCATTAGAGGTCCCTGAAGAACTATTTACATCCATCCAGAGATTCATGGCTCCTTTTGACTCAAGAATAGATGAACGAATGAGGAAATTCAGGATGGAACCAATCGAACTAGAATAGGGATGATGGTGCGGAGAGCGAGACTGATATGGTTTTGTTGAGGTGTGAGAATCATGACAGTCGAGCCATATCCAGATTGTATTAGAGAACTTCCAAAGGCAAAGATTCTACTCGAAGGAGTTCAGGTATGGATTGCCCAAGGTGTAGATTTTCAGATTGGTTTCTTTGAGATTGAACCAATCGGAATTGTTCCTCCACATAGTCATGGTGCACAATATGGGTTCGTCATCGAAGGTGAAATGCTACTGACAATCGGTGATGAAACGAAACTCTACAAGAGAGGTGACTCCTACTATATACCTGAAGGAGTTGTTCACTCGGCTGAGTTCAAGACTTTCTTCAGAGCCATGGACTTCTTTGCTGAACCATCAAGATATGAAACTGAATAGACTCAACACTTGAGCAACAAACCCGAATAGATTAAGAAGTCCATACCCGATAGTAGTCAAATGCATCCTTTCGACCAAGCCGTAGATCTTAGAGAAACATCTCCCTATAGATACCAAGGACAAATCCCACAGTCCTATGGCAATATGATTGGCCCATTCGGTGGTGTTATTGTGGCAGTCATCCTGAATGGTATAATGCGTCACAAAGAACGTCAGGGAGACCCCGTTTCAATAACCGTGAACTTTGCAGGACCAATCGAGGATGCTCCTTTTGAGTTAACAGTTTGTCCCTCTCGAACAAACCGCTCAAATCAACATTGGACCGCCGAACTGACCCAAGGTTCACAGGTGGCTGCGACAGCCACTGCAGTTCTTGCAACTCGTCGAGATACATGGATGATGTCCGAGGCTAGCTCTCCCACAGCACCACCACCTGAAGATATAGAATCGTGGTCAGCTCCAGTCGGCCCTGAATGGATTAACCGTTATGACTTCAAATTCGTGCATGGTGAATTGACTTTGACCGGTCCAGCGAAAGACTCAGAGAGTCTGCTCTGGGTGCGTGATATGCCAGAACGACCGCTTGACTTTCTCTCTCTAGCAGCAATAAGTGACGTCTTTTTCCCTCGAATCATCGTTCTACGACAGGAATTGGGAGTGGCAAGCACGGTTTCAATTACTACACATTTTCATGCTGACTCCTCTAGCCTTGCGCATCAGGCAAGTCGTCCGATTTTGGGTGCTGCTAGGGGTCAACGTTTCTACCGTGGTTATTTTGATCAGGTCGCTGAGCTATGGAGTGATGATAGGGAACTGCTGGCTTCTAGTACTCAGATGGTATATTTCAAAGATTAAGTGGTGCGGAGGGCGAGATTTGAA
>Ga0209536_100009272_pt1 | contig 14636 bp, 11 predicted proteins | sample DeeMarSeWOR28_12_FD_187461 | JGI IMG/M metagenome (GOLD analysis project Ga0209536, IMG submission 187461) | Marine sediment microbial communities from White Oak River estuary, North Carolina - WOR-2-8_12 (SPAdes) (version 2) | ecosystem: Environmental > Aquatic > Marine > Intertidal zone >...
TTTTCCCAATCCTTAATTTTTTTGAGTAACTTAAAACCATCTGCATCAATAACTACAGGCGGTAATGTAAATTCATCATCATCTTCCTTTTCACTAGGAATGGACACAAATCCAATTTTTCGGCTCGTCTTTTTTGATGGTTCATTGATAAGTATAGACAAGAAATCTCTGGTCGTTTCCTCAAGACCAAATCCAGGACCCAGTAAAATAGCCGTGGGACGTTCCAGATTCTGAAATAGAACTCGAGCAGCATCTGCAGAGATAACTCCCATCTCATGGGGGAGCAAAATCCAGGTTGCTTCTGGAAATTGCCCTGCTAGAACGCTGTGCAACGGCGCCGGCACCGCTAGAGTAACTAAGCCTGCTCCAACACGATATGCTGCCTTTCCGGATAACATCGCTGCGCCTGTATAATTTACTGATCCAGCGACAACAAGCGCAGTTCCAAAAGTCCCTTTATGTGCATCCAATGGACGTTCGGGTAGTATCTTTCTGACTAAATCCGCGTCTGCGACTATAGTTTTGATCTTACGCCAAGTTTTCGATCTTTTATCTTGAGGTTTTAGACCGATACTGACCAGCCGTAGTCTGCCGACGTAATTGTACGCTGGGAAGATTAATAACCCACGTTTTATTGCCGCCATTGTTACAGTTATATCCGCACGTATACACTCAGGTGCAGCCTCGCCAGTATCACAATCTATCCCTGAAGGACAATCTACCGCGATCACCCCCGGTGGATCTTCAATTTCACCTAAAAATTCTCCCGTAATACTTAGCACTTCTGAAATTTTTCCCCTCAATGGTAGTTTTATACCCGTGCCGAGCACACCATCCATCAATATGTTATGTTCCCGAATGAGATCAACCAAGATTCTAAGGTCTCCATCCTTTTCAATTGTATAAATAACACCACCATTTTTTTCTAATCGGGCGACCAATGGATCATTAGGTTCTCTTGTTTTTACAACATATGCATTCGCCCTCCATCCTGCTTTTGCTAAGATAGCCAAAGCTACTAATGTGTCCCCGCCATTATTACCTGATCCAATTAATCCTAAGGCTCTCGGAGATTCCAATTCTTGATATTCCTCCAACAGAACTTCGGCCAAGCCTCGGCCAGCATTCTCCATCATTTCGTCATAGGAAAGCCCGTTTGCATTGGCTTCTTGCTCGATTTCTAACATTTCAGATACAGTAACAAGCTTCATATTCATCCCTCTTTTATGGATTAATCATATCTGCTGGTGTATAAAGAGCCACCGACTCAGAGTTCTATCCAATTTAATCCCAAGGTCTCCAATTTTTCTTCAGCTGGGAACCCTGTATTTGGATCCCAGCCTCTTACAAGATAATTTGATTCTAGCATTGCCTCAAAATCTGGTACATAGCACTATTCCCAGATTCATCATCCTCAAACGGTCTGAGAAGCGCTTTCGGAAGACGATCATTTTCCTTTGTCAAACCCAATCGGTTATTGATCACCCTTTTCAAATTCCATCCTCGTTCTCCACATCTCATCATCTCATCAATTGTCCAATCTAAACCACCTGCAGAATTGATCAACTTGACCACCATCTCAGGCTCTATGTTTGCAAACTGACACATCACTAACGAATTAAATAGTGTGCGCCAATCTTGGTGCACCTTCACATTCAATGCTTTTTCAGCACCCCCTCTAGGATCATAGTAATCTAAACCCAAACTTGTTTCTGCTTGTCCAATGTCTACTATAAAGTAATCGGACTGATTATGGCAAGCCCCTGTTGGAGATGTAGAATATACAAGAGCCATACCAGAACTACCTCTTGGGTCGTGATAGGCGACCTCTAAGCCGTTTACTTGCACTGCTTCCTCTTCCACGTCATAGCGATGTGCCAATGCCGTTGCTCCTTGAGCAATTTCAGCACCAAAGCCTGCCTTGTTAGCGGTGAGGTGGACGAGATTTTCGATGGTTTCTTCATCACCCCAGTTTAGTGGGAATCCCACAGTATGTTGCCGGGTAATTATACCCAACTCAAACAACCGGAATGCCAAGCCGATTGTATTGCTCAGGCTAATCGTATCCATCCCATAACGGTCGCAGAGCTCACATAGTTTAGTCGCAATCTCGAGGTCATTTAGCCATAAATTGGGACCAAATCCCATCATTGATTCATATTCAGGTCCTTTGCGTTCCTCTGCTTCACCCCTTAGACGCACTCTCCTCCCGCAAGCGATCACACAAGCATGGCAAGCACTCTTTCCTGTCAAGATTGTCTCACTGAGGTTTGTTCCAGATGTTTGGATTTCCTCAGGATAATTACGGCGACTAAAGTAACGTTTTGGCATTTCACCCAAATAATCAAAATACTCTGCCGCGGCTGAAGTGCCGAAGTCACTCAATACTTTAATATATGGATCAGTTTTCAATCCCCGATTTGATTCAGACCGCAATGGTTTGTAAGCATCCGCAGAATAAACTGGAACCACTCCATTTCCTTTTACTGCAATGGCTTTGAGATTTTTAGAACCCATCAATGCTCCCATTCCGGTCCTGCCAGCAACACGACCATGGTCACATAAGATCAGAGAGAAAGGGATTAAGCTCTCACCGGCGATGCCTATACTGGAAACGCGAATATTCTTCTGATTTGTAGTCTGTTCAATCGCCGACTGTGTCTGATAGGTATCTAATCCCCAGTATTTTTCTGCAGATCTTATCTCTGCCTCTAGTCCTGTATTTACATGCCCATTAATCCAAAGGTAAGATGGTTTTTCAGAACGCCCGATCACCAGAATTCCGTCATAACCGGTTTTTCTTAGCTCTGCCCCCCAATATCCTCCACAATTAGATTCAGCCCATAATTTTGTGGCTGGAGATTTTCCACAAACAACAAAACGCCCGACTGCTGGTCCAGCTGTTCCTGACAATGGACCATTAAGGAATAAAAGTGGAGATTCAGGACTGAGCGGTTCAAATTCTAGGACTAAATAATCATACAAAATTCGTGCAGCTACCGTCGCTCCCCCCAGGTACATTTTTGTCCATTCGTCCGAGATGTGAAATTCACTAATTTCACTTTGTGTGAGATCAACAACGAGTATCGGCTGCATTGAATTACCACTTGACCTATTTTCAAAATGATTCACTTAGTGATTTATTATCGAGGAGGCGTCGCCTGCGTTATTAAATAATGCCAGCCAATCTGGTAATGCTTTAATTAGGCGCTCTAAAACATCTCTAGTCGCCTCAACAAATACCTCAATATCGTCATACGCCTCACCTCCAGATGTCCCAACAATATCTGTAACACCCCGAAGGATAAGGCATTTAGTGCCATTGCGTGCAGCAATATAGGCAATTGCTCCCGATTCCCAATCGCCTGCAACGGCTCCAAATTCTTCCGTAAGATAGGGAATCTCTTCAGGAACCAAATCTCGATCTCCAGATACCAACAGTGTTTCTACAACTTCTTGCGGATAATCATAATTCGTCCAGGATAAATCTAGGCTGGTTGTGTAATGCGAAATCGACTCAAATGGGTCACCCATTTGTTCCAAAATATCATAAACAATTGTTTTGTTAACCAGAACAATAGTGCCTTTTGAAATTTTATTCTCAAACCCGCCACAGGTACCTATATTTATAAGCAAATCTGGTGCCCAGCGATCGATCACGTATTGCGTTGAGCCTGCTGATGCGATCTTACCCCAACCGCCATGAAAAAAAATTATTGATTGGTCAACTGCGTTGATATTACATCTAGTCTCCATCCATTCACCGTATGGTGAAGTAGAGATATCACAGTCTTTAATTAGGTTTCTAATTACCTGCCATTCAATATCGGCAGAAATTAAAACCACAATTCTCGGAGGTTCCATACCCAATTCCCAATTATTAATTCTTCATTCCAGAACGTCATTTTGAGGTAAAGGCCATGCTAACTTTTATTGACATAACAAATTAACAGATTTACCTATGAGTGAGTGCTCATACCTCATATTTAATGGGCTGCAGAGATTTAGTATCGAATTCATGTATTCTTTGATGACCTAGGCGTATAATCTCTTTATAAACCGATGATGTATCTTCTCGCAATTTATGAACATCGACTCCACGACAAGTTTCAGGTAACGGTTCTATCCATTGTCTAACCCGCCAAAACATCTTAACAGCTCCGCGGTAATTCCCCCTTGTAATCTGATAGTAGGCAACAGCAATCTGCAACAATGCACGATATAAATCTCTGCCCTTTGTATGATCATCCATCCAGGCATACTCGAGATACTCATGCGCGTCATAGTATCTCCCATCGTTGAAAGCCTCTAAGCCAATGATGGCATTTGCTAATAATTGCTGGCTGCAAGGATAAGAGTAATCAATTTCAACAAATTCTAGAACATATTTAGTTATTAATGCAGGTAATTGGGAATTCAGATCCTCATGCGTAATTGATATCGATGCACCAATTTTCTCAGACTTTCTTAATAAATCAATACTGGAATTCTTTCCTATAGATATGATCGGTATTCGCTTGGTCGCTGGTACTGAAGAGAGCATACGAATCCATCTTTCCCACTTAATTTGTTCACTCTCGATATCGAATAACAGTAACAATGGTCGTAAACGAGAGACTTTTTCAACTACTATACCCCCGGAGCCGCTTATTGGCTCAGCGTATTGTCTAGTGTTTGATAGACCATCATTACGTAATTCGTACTCCATGCTATCGATAACAAGTAATTTATACCCTAATGGATTAATCAAAGGCTCAACCATATCACCCAAATCAGCTCGAGATGAGAATAATATGATCGGTTGAAGATCATTTATGTTCTTCTCATTCATAGGCACAAATCATTATTGGTAACATTCATGGTATGCCGCTCGATTAATTTCTGAGACAACACGAACAAATTCTCTAGTCATATAATCATCTCCAGTCTCCGAAAATATCTTCGCTAACGAATTGTAGTACCATAATGTACCTTGTTTACCACCACTAAATCTCAACCATGTTTTCTCCCCCTCGCTTTGAAGGGTTGCAAGAATCGAACGTGCATTATGAAGTTTATCTGCTAAAGACACCCTGCGAACTTCCAGTGACACATCCTTTAGATGTGATAAATAATTTACTTTTCTAGTTTCCCAATCTGGCTTTGGTTTCTCAAATGAATCTGTTAAAGATTCCACAATATATGCAACCCGTTCCCCGAAACGTTCCTGGATGATCTTCAAGGTATTGATCCCTCCCTGATCCTCCACAGCATCATGAAGCAAAGCAGCGATCGCTTCGTCCTCCCCTCCTCCATATTCGAGAACGAGTGCCGTTACCCCAAAAAGATGAGCTACATATGGTATTTGTGTCCCTTTGCGTTTTTGGTTTGCATGCAGACGATATGCATAATTCAATGCCTCTTCAAACCGATATGTTAAAACGCTCGAATTTCGATCTTTGGATTTCATCTGTTGTTTTCAATACCTAGGATGTATTTGCCTCAAAATCTCTTTTAAAATCCGCTGGGAATCTGATCGGTTTTTCAGTATCCAAGTCTATGATTACGTAAATGCTACTCGATTGACTTAGTAATACATTATCCTGAGCACGCCTAACTGCATAATGTCTAGTTACTACGCTCCGTTTAAAGTCAGATAACCAGGTAGATATCTCCAAAACATCACCGAGCAATGCTGGTATTCGATATAAAATATGGTGGCTTCTAGCTAAAATACCAAAACCTCTTGCCGCCATTCGTTCTATCGGCCATCCAAATTTTCTTGCCGCTTGAATACCACATTCCTCAAAATAAGCTAAATAAATGGCGTTATTTACATGTTGAGCGGGATCAATATCCCGCCATTCAACCGATCTGTGGACTACAAAAGCTTCCTGTGGTGGAGCTTGGATCACTTTAAAGCGGGAACGTGGTTTGGCTTCAATATTATCTTCAGGCTCCAAGAAAGCTACAACTAGTTCATTTGGTATTTCTCTAGGACGATTAGTCTTTCTATCTAGATAGACCCAATCAGTCACTGCCATTGCAGCTTTCTCATTTGTTTCGGCTAGTATGAATTCATACATCCTGCGAGAACGAACCCGTCTGAAGTCATCCACCCAGGTCACAACATCAACAAGATCATCCGTTCGGATTGGTCTTAAATACTCAATTTCCGTTTCCCGAATGAACCAAATCGAACCAAGGCTAAGATATTTCTTTTCGTCATAGCCAAGAGCTGCCGAAGCATCAACAGCGGTCTCCTGCATGAAGCGCAAATAATTCGCATTATTCAAATGTCTATACGCATCGCATTCATAATAACGTACTCGAAACCTTCGAGTAAATATTGCTGGCATGTTAAGATGCCCTATGATACCGGAATCGTTAGACTATCTAATTCCCGTGGGTAATACGTCATTATTTCGATTCCCTTCTCATTTACCACAACTGTATCAGAATGTCGGAAACCTCCTATCTCAGGAACATAGAGACCTGGCTCAACTGTAAAAACCATTCCTGGTTCAATTATGGTTTGATCACCAATATCTAGAAAGGGCGCTTCGTGATACCTAATTCCGATCGCATGCCCGGTATGGTGTTTCCAGTACATCAATAGATCATGATCTTTGTAATATTTCCGCACTTTCTCATCAACCTCCGAACACAGCACCCCGGGTTCAATGGCAGAAAAGGCTGCATCCTGCAGAGCGACCATATGGTCAAACATTCGCTTTTGCTTATCACTGGCATAGCCGATGATCATCGTCCTTTCTAATTCTGAGTTATATCCCCACATCGGTGCGCTTGCACCGGTCACTAATACATCCCCTTCTTTGAAGACGATATTGTTCGCTAAGGCATGAGGGATTGCTCCACCACGACCGATTTGCCCACGATAACCTGCTCCGACATTCCTCGAAAATGGATTTTGAGCTTTATAGATTGGTCCTATAGTATCGAGCATGGTCAAATTTGCTTCCATGCTTGCTCTCTGGCTGACTTCAGTTTCGGTCAATCCAACTTTTGTATACCGTTGTAATAGCGTATGTGCTAAATGACCCCACTTAACACTCTCCCGAATAAGCGCCAGTTCAGCCTCGCTCTTTATCATCATCTTATCTTCAATAAAGGATGTAATATATTGAGGTGTTCCTTCTGTCAGTTCCCGTAAACTTGGTCCACGATAACCAAATTTCCAAGGGTAACCATCATGATCCATGCCAATATTTTTCCTAATGCCAAGGTCATCCAGCATAGACTTAAAAATTTCCATTGGATGTAATTGATGAGGATATTCCAAATAATGATCAACTCGCTGAATCATTGCGTTCGATTTGGCGTGCTCTAATTCCAATCTTGGAACAAAGAGAGCTCTTTCCCCCTCAGTGTTCATCACGAAAGAGATTGGTCGCTCGGTTGGTATAAATGCAAAACCTGAATAGTAAAGAATATAATGACTGTCAAACAGAACAACTCCAGAAAGTTGTTCCGTTTGTATATATTCGAGTAATAAGTCACAACGAGATTGATACTCTTCTATCGAGATACTAATTGAAGTGAGCACTATATCGCTCCTTGATCATTCGAAGATCTGCATCTTATTTATAAGGTCGTCAATTGAATAATTCGAAATCACTGGTGATCGAAACTGCTTGCTTTAGGGTGTTGGTAACTGAACAATACTTCTCTTCAGAGAGATTTATTGCTCGCTGAACTTTTTCTGGTTTTAAAGCACCCTTGATTTTATAATGGAGATGAATACTTACAAATTTATATGGAGGTTCATTCTCCTGTTCACCAATGCATGTAACTTCTACACTCTCAAAGGGATCCCTTTGTTTTTCCAAGATCATCACGACATCATATGTCGAGCAAGAAGCCGCAGCTAATAATAATAAATCTGATGGTTTCATACCCGACCAAGGTGGCTCTCTGTCAAGGTCTCTACCCATAGCTACGGGATTTCCTCGAGAATCAACACCAGTCATAAATTTAGAAGCTATCCATTTCACATAAACGGTTCCTTTTGAAGTTTCCATGTTATCTCCTCGATGTGTGATTTTAATACAAGATGGTTCAAGATTTGTCCACAATTGAATCAATTACATTCCGCTTTTATGGATTTTGTGTTCGTTTATATTCCATTGAAATACTAAATCCCCCAAATCGTCTTTACTTGCTCAATGATTGGCATCCAATTCTCCCCCTCCTGTGTTGGTGAACGCTCAACAAATTCAGCTCCTGAAGTTCCAAGTAATGCTGATACTACAGATAATGAACAACTTCTCGCTGCTTCCAAATCATAACCACCTTCAAGATACAAAGCTAACCTCCCTTTGCAGTTTTCATCTGCCCAGCTTGAGATTTTACTAATGAGCTGGTGATAACCTTTAGTTGTTAACAACAAGTATCCTAATGGGTCACGGAAGTGAGCATCGAATCCATAACTTACCAAGACCATCTGGGGCATAAATCTATCTAATATTGGTATGATTATTTCATCCAAAGCAGCGATGAAAGCGGTATCACCAGACATTGGGGGCAGAGGTATATTTGCAGTGGTACCCTCCCCATCCCCGCGACCAGTTTCACTAGCTACTCCAGTACCTGGATAATGTGGATACTGGTGAGTTGAAATATAAAAAATTTCACCACGTTGATAAAATATTTCCTGGGTTCCATTTCCATGATGTAAATCAATGTCAATGATGGCCAATCGACTTGCATTTCCATTTACAAGTAAATACTCAGCCGCTAATGCAATATTGTTCATAAGACAAAACCCCATTGCCCGATTTCGGGTGGCGTGATGTCCAGGAGGACGTGTAAGTGCAAAACCACGTTTAGCTGACTCTGACCACACTTGGTCAGCTACAGCTATTCCTCCTCCGGCAGCATTAAGTGCCAATTTCCAAGAGGCTGGTGTCGTATATGTATCCATATCATAATGCTGGCCTAATTCGCAAATCCTCTTTAATTTGTACAGATACTCTTCATCATGGATTCCATAAATTACATCATCAGGTATTTGATATGGATCACATTTAGGAAACCTTTCCCATAATTCCTGCTCTTGTAGAGCATCTTTTATTGTTTCAATGCGCTCAGGACGCTCGGGATGACCAGGTTCAGCATGTCTCTCATGCCCTAAAGGATAAAAATATACCAGTTCCTCCATCAGGTCTCCTTCGAGGAAAAATATTGGTCAATTGTAAGTCTGACTTCCATTCCCGTCAAACAATCCACAAAACATCTTCATTCTACTATTCTACTATCTTCCATTTGACAGCAAACCACACATAGGCTACTATAAATCTAAGCATAAAACTACTATCTAGTCATTAGGTACTAAATAGCCATGAAGTTGCGTAAAAATTTTCCATTCGTGTTTTTAATTATTGGGGTTATTTTTCTGATTCTACTGATTTATTCATTACCACAAATTCCATTGCGAGATGTTGATGAATCCACTACTTTAGCACCCTCTCCAACCTATGCAATAACAAAGACACCCCTTGATCTTTATTTAGAAGCACGCAAACGTATGGTTAGCACCCAAATTGAAGCGCGCGGCATTAATGATAAAGCAGTGCTCGACGCGATGCAAACTGTGCCAAGGCATAAATATGTACAAGAGGAGTACCTCGATCAGGCCTATGCCGATCATCCGCTCCCAATTGGCTATGGACAGACGATTTCACAACCATATATCGTCGCGTTAATGACAGAAACCCTAGAGTTAAGTCCCGGAGATCGTGTTCTTGAGATTGGTACGGGCAGCGGATATCAGGCTGCTGTTTTAGCTGAAATGAACGTCGAGGTTTATACAGTTGAAATAATTCCGGAGCTTGCTGCACAAGCGGAAGAACGGTTTGAAAGTCAAGGTTTATCAAACGTTGAAGTAACTAACGCAGACGGATACTTTGGCTGGGATATGTTCGCCCCTTATGATGCTATCATTGTTACAGCAGCACCAGATCATTTGCCGCAACCCTTGATGAATCAGCTGTCAGAAGGTGGCAGACTGGTAATTCCGATCGGACCTATCGGTGCAGTACAAACCCTATGGTTGTTCGAAAAAGTTGGCGGAGAGCCGCAAGCGATGAACTTAGGTCCAGTCCGGTTTGTACCACTTACTGGGGAGCACTAAAAACGCCACCAAATATGCCACCGCACCGACCAGCAATACCAACCGATATCCATATCCTAAGGTTAGAATTGCTGCTAAGACAGCCGCGATTACTGAAGCACATCCATTAATAGCCCAAGCCCAAGGTACAAGATCTCCATGTTCTTGCTCTAACCAAGCGAGTCCGCTTGGAAATGGTATTCCCATCAAAATCGCCAGTGGTGCAATATAAATTACGACAGCGACTGCACGGAGTACAAATGTCCAGCCGAGGATTAATTGCGCAAACCTGGCGATTAACCAGGGAGATATCAATGCCAGAATGATCAAAAACCCCATTGCTAAACGTTTTGGCAACCATCGTGAACGTGCAAAATAACTTCCAATACCAGAAAACGATAGAAGGGCAAACACAACCACCGTGAAAGCATATGTTGGGTTTCCCAGTATCAGTATCGATTGTTGAATAAGAGGAATCTCAATAAACAAAAAAGCAAATCCCAAAGCGGAAAAATATAACAATGTTCTCCAGAATGTTTCTCTAAGCATGGATATTCGAATATTTATTAAGATCGGGGTAAGAATCAGCACAATACTAAAAATGAAAACAAGCATAAGCAGCGCTAGCAGAACAAAATAACCGCTACCTCCAAATGGCTGCCATGTTCGACCAATGTTAGCTAACACTTCGGGAGTCTGTTTCCAGGTAAAGAAGTGATAGAAGAATGGACGATCATCAATAGGTGGATCGATTGAGTATGGATATGTGGATGAGAATTCCTCAGATCGATTTGTTTTCATTAGAATCGAGAAATAATTGTGATATACGGGCTCCGGCAACTTGTTATATCGATTTGCCTCTTCCAGATCCATACCTGGCGCCCAGACAAGATCAAATTTTCTTGCATCAAGAAACTCTCGTAGACGAATTAACTCATTATTTTCCCAACCTCCAGGATTGACTAAAACTGTTATGGTCTGGATTCCACGATACGCGATCACAGCTTCATCTGGATTTTTTGAACCATCCATTTGAAGGGCTGTGTTGATTGTATTAATTACTTTTAGACTCTCGCTTGGTGGTGTTTGTAGCCAACGGGTGATGACAAATATTCCACCAGGATTTAAAATATCGAGGTAATCATTGAAGGCTTCTACAGTCAGATTATACGTCTCCGATAAGCTATATGCGCCGCTGGTTATCGGTCGATAACTATCGGTTAAAGGGATGAAGACAATGTCGAAATTCGTGGTTGTATTTCGAACAAAAACTCTCGGAGACTCAATTACTGTATCTACATCAGGGTGATGAAAAACTTCAAAACCAGGAGCTGATTCGATGACAGATTCAACCAACATTGGATTGTCTATCACTGCTGTAATCTTGTCTGCAGACCCAGCCAATGCCTGTAATACACCCAATCCACCAGCAGGCTCTAAAATCAAAACGCGTGCTTTTGGCCGCAACAAAAAAGCTAAATATTCAGGCATAAACCTCGCAGCATCAAAATCGTCAGGCTTGACCAACGAAATCGGCTGCAGTGCTTCTGCATCGATTGAGATTCCATGTTGTATTGGCGGCGGTTGTGAATACTCGTAACTCAAGCCAGGAAGCTGCCTTGTCCCAGCACCCTTCAGAATATCAATTCGAGATATCGCATTCCATCTTCCCAGTATCACCTCAGATCCAGGATAGCGCTTTGCATGTGACAAACCCTTGTAGGGGCTGATGATCAATCCAATCGGAGATCGATTATCCAAGTTTATAGCGCTCAAGATCACCTCTGCAAATATTAGAATAATAATGATTGATCCTATAATTACAATACACCGAATATTCTTCGGGGCTTTCTGATTAACACCATTTTCTTCAGATGTTTTATATATAGATCTCCCTACAAACACTGCAATCAGTCCGATTAAGATACAAATAATCACCGCGCCTAATGTACCTGCCAACCAGATAATGCCAGGTGCGATGAGCACTCCAACAGCTGACCCAATCAAGTTAGCAGCATATATCTTATGACTTTCTCCTTGGTAAATCGCTAATGAACCACCAATACACAATCCACTAAAGAAGAAAGGCAATGAAAGCACCAGATAATAGACAAGGAATAATACTATTTGTTTACGTTCCCATGCAATACTGTAGCTGTCAAATGGCAGGAAGTTAACGATAATGTAAGCGATCGCTATACTTGTCGAATAAAAAATCCCCGAAATAACAATCAATTGAGGTCCGTTCTTCAGCAACTTCCACCCTTTTGCTTTGGATTGTACCCTGGATGATAAACTAAGGAATGATCCACTAGCACCAAACCCCAATAATGCTAGGCTAATTACTAAGAAAGCAAAGTGATAGTATTGGGCTACCGCTAGTAATCGGAGAAATGTACTTTCAAGCAGTAAAGTTGAGCTAGCAAGAAGAGCAACTCCGAACGATTGACTCCGGTACATATACTTAAGAGTTCATTCCCTTGACAAATTAACGCCTCATCCTTTTTTCCGTCTCAAGGATTTGCGAATACGATTCCATAGATCTTTCACCAAATTCGCATGACTTTCTGAGAGATCATGTTGGCTGTATCTGGCTTCGACAAATGTGCTTGTCATCGATGCGACTTCTTCACCGACTTCCGGAATTTGTGATTTTAATTCGACTCCATATTCATAAGGTGTCTGAGATCCCTTGCGACCAACGCCACTCTCTTGCCCTCTACGAGTTAAAACCAAATAGAAAAATTGGATCCGCTCTTTTGGAGACAACCTGTTCAAATTTACATACCGCCACCGCTCATGAATTAAGGTTCGCCGATTAATCGATGGAATCTTTCTTAACCCAGCATCAATTGTAGAATTTATTGTGCTATTGATATTATTAATAATATAAACCAACCAGTTCACGAATCGATCTACCCACTTAAACCCTGGAATTTTCCTGATTTTATCAATAATCCCTTTATGCTGTTGGAGATATTGGTATACGGAGAAGCTCACTACACTCAAGAAAATAATCCAAAAAATCAACGATTTGAGAATATCCAACCAAGGAGATACGCTATCTGTCATTGTTGATGGTTCAAAATTTGGGAGCGATGGGGGATCTTGGGGAACCAATTGTTCATCTTGTTGAAATCCAAATCGACTTAACAGCCATGCGATCAATAAGATCATAAATCCAAATAACTTAACAATGATATCGATAATAACGTAAAGGATAACTCCGGCTGTTGTAAGAAATCCCAGAGAATAGTTAGTTGGCAGCAAGATCGATAGAAGTGCAATTAGTATCAGAAAAATAATACTATATACCAACCAACGCGAACCTATTTTCATTGTTATCGGAATATGCGCTCTGCTCCATCCACCTCGAAGGATAGCAAATTGTGTTTGGCTGAGTAAAGCTAATCCAAATACAAAATACAAGACCACACCAATCACACTTGATCGTGTAGGACTCTCGCCTTCTACACCGCGAATATCGATTCGAATCAAACTAGTCAATATCACCAATACTATTCCATACAGCAGAATCTGATCCATTAACTGCTTACGAGCAGTATATCTTTCTTCTCCCATACCTGGTGGCGGTTCATTATTCATGCGAATTAGATCGCCTTCTAAATTTATAATATTCTCTGCGAATGAACCGCTAATTATCCAAATGATAAGCACCAAAAGAAGAGCTGGGAGATACTCAGCACTAAAGAAGGTGTCTAAAAAGTCATAGCGCCAAACCTGAACCTCCATCCAGAAAGCTTTTGGACCCGCTAAAAGAGAAATTACCACCCTCAAGCCTACAATAAGCACAATAATCTCCCCAAATCGAAATAGTGCCCACTCTTTGCTAAATAAGGCGAATTTCTTAATAACTCTTTTAGTATATTGGGAATCCAAAGCTACTATAAAACAAAACACCGGTAAATAACCTAATCCCAGCACAGGAATCAATCTTTTAATAAATTGTGTCACAACAACCGCGAAAAATAACATCAACAACCCGACTAGAAAATGGTTAATGACAATTGAGATGTTTTCGTTCCACGTATAAGATTTTTCAATATCGCCATTTTTCATCATTAAATACTCCGTCGCCAAACATCAAGATCCCTCTCAGAGAAAAAGTGATAAATAGGGAAATTGAAGTAATCCGCACGGCTTTTGATACGCCTAAAGTTTTCTACTTGGCCACATAGAACAAGTACTGTTTCCTGACCTCGACGCCTCGCCTCAAATAAAATATCCAGATCATCACTTTCAATACTGCCCGTGATCAGGATTAATGTTGTTCCCCAAGGAAGATTTAAACTATCCTGTCGGATTAGTTGATAGATATTTATTTTTTCACCTATCTGGATACGACCTAAAGTCTCCAATATTCGGATCAAGTGACCGCGACCGTTTGCTGGCGGGATCTTAATTGGAAATCCATCTTCGGCGATAGGATCAATACCATTTGTAAATAGTCCCACAGACTGACGTTTGGAAATCACCCAATTTGCGATCGATGCAGCCACTATCA
>Ga0209536_100009273_pt1 | contig 14636 bp, 12 predicted proteins | sample DeeMarSeWOR28_12_FD_187461 | JGI IMG/M metagenome (GOLD analysis project Ga0209536, IMG submission 187461) | Marine sediment microbial communities from White Oak River estuary, North Carolina - WOR-2-8_12 (SPAdes) (version 2) | ecosystem: Environmental > Aquatic > Marine > Intertidal zone >...
ATGAAAATTGGATCGGTAAAACTCGAAAATAAAACGATACTGGCGCCTCTGGCCGGTATAACCAAATTACCTTTTCGACTGATTGCCAAGGAGGCGGGCTGTGCACTGGTCTACTCGGAAATGGTCAGTGCCCATGGCCTGGTCAACGGCTCTTACAGAACCCGACAGTTGCTGGATAGTCGTCCGGAGGAAAAACCGTTATCCGTGCAGATATTCGGCTCACAACCGGATGCGATGGCAGAGGCGGCCCGTTTAGTTGAATCGGCGGGCGCTGATATTATTGATATTAATTTTGGCTGCGCGGTTAGAAAAATTACCAAAACCGGTTCCGGGGTTGCGTTGATGCGAGAGCCCCATATCGCAGAGGCTGTCATTCGGTCCGTTCGTAAAGCGGTGGCCATACCCCTTACCGTTAAGTTGCGAAGCGGCTGGGATGCAACCGGCGCACAGGCATTTGAAATTTCCCAAATCGCTGAGTCCTGCGGTGTCGATGCAATTGCCATTCATCCCCGTACGGCCACCCAGGGGTTTAGCGGTCGGGCGGACTGGCGCATCATCAAAGAGTTGAAAAAATGCGTTGCTGTTCCGGTAATCGGCAACGGCGATATATTCAGCGCCGAGGACGCAATGGCCATGCTGGAGCAAACCGGATGTGACGCGATTATGATCGGCAGAATGGCTATCGGAAATCCATGGATCTTTTCCCAGGTGCGCGCCCGCATGCGCGGGGAGACTGCACCCGATATCGATCTGGACCAGCGATTCGACATTATGAGACGCTATCTGCGTGAATCTGTGAAATATTTTGGCGAGAAAATTGCGTGTCGGATGATGCGCAGCCATCTGTGCTGGTTTGCCAAGGGCCTTCGAAACAGCAGCCAATTTCGCAAATCGATAAACCACATTGCAACCCAGGCGGAGGCCCTCCAACGCATCGAAGCCTATCAGGAATCTTTGCAATCAAAAAGGGTGAGTGCCTAAAGTGACCTAAAGTGAGCTAAAGTGCCTAAAGTTGATGTATTCTGTCATTTTATAGAAAGAGCGAAGCGATTCCTCAACTTTAGGCACTTCCAATTTTAGTTCACTTTAGTCACTTTTAGACTTTTAGCGAAATAGCTTTTTACTTCACTCTTACGGAGCTGCCAGGCTTAATCCCCCTGTTGGTCACAATAGCCGCCCTGGCCTTGTCGGTTTCAACTTCGGTAATTTTAATTTCACCAATTTTCTGCCCGCGAACAAAAAACCGCTGTCCGGACAGCCCCTCTAACACCCTGCTGGTATCGTAGACATCAAACTCATCTCCCGGCGCCAGGCCGGCATCGCTTCCGGCAGAAAGCGTAAGGGTATCATCATCAACCGCAATAACGAAACCACTCCAGGCCTGATCTTCGATCGACCAGCAGATGGTTTCGCCGATTTCGCCAAGAAGATCTGTCAGGGTTTCATTTAAATCGGGCAAGATCATTTTACCTTCCGAGCGCATCAATTCGTAGTCCAGCTCTTCTATTTCGACTTTGCGGCTGAAGCTGTGATCCAGAATCTTGCTGCCGCTTTCGGTATCGAATACCTCGACACTAACCAAAATCTGAATCAAATGATGCGAATCTTTCCAGATCATCCCCTGCAGTTCATCCAGAATACCAATATCGTCCAGGCTGCCGGTAATGATCGCATTCAACCCCAGCTGCCTGCCGATCAGCGCCAGGGCATAATTGTCAACCTCACCGTTTTCCAACAATGGCAGTTGCTGAAAGCCTTCGAGACTTTGATCTGAATCCGAATCTGGCACGCTGACATCATCACATTCATTGTTCAGGTATTCGGGAATACCCTTGAGAAAAAGTTGGGTGAAATCATTGCCATGATATAGCGATTTATTCTCAAAGCCAATGATGGTCGCCATTCGTTGAAGGTCATCATCAGAAAACCGTATGGTGCGCTTGATTTTCTCGGTGGTTTTTGTGACGGTCTCTGCGGTTTTGTCCACGGTTTCCCGATAGGAACACCCCATGTATGCCAGGCTCAAAAAACCAATTAAAACTGCCACCAAATGTAAAGACAGCCGATGGCGTGGGGATTTTAAAATGTGAATCATGATGGTTACCGAGTCACCTGAAACCGTTTTGCGGTCTCCGTAAGGTCAGAACCGCATCGGGGGTTGTTGCAAAATCGATTGATCTCGTCGATGATATTAAATAGATAATAATTTTTGCGATGTCAAATCAACGGTATCCTGGGATACGTGTTCTCGGCTTGCCGCAACGCTGCCGGCCACAACAGGATCCTGGTGCGGACATATAACGGTTAACAATTATTGTATCTTAAACCGCTTCAACGGGCTAACGGGCAACGGGCTCAACCCGCGAAGCCTGGATACATTTTTAGGACCGGTTTTAATTTTCAGATCCAATTTTGAACGGACCGGAGGCTTTCATATTCGCATTAATTTTCATTCAAAAAGGAGAGATAGCTTATGGCCTCAATAGATGAACAGGTTTTAAGGGCGACCAAAGAAATTGTCGTTAAATTCATTGAAGGCGGTCGAATATCACCGGCCAGTTTTACAGATGCTTTTAAAAATATTTATGACACCGTCCACGACACGGTCAAAGGTCGCACAAACCCTTTACCTTCAGATGATCCTGAAGTGTAATCGCTGCAGGCAGACAGCCTCAGTGGGCTTCGGCCCAGTTGTCGCCCACAGCCAGGTTCACTTTGAGCGGCACTTTTAACTCCCAGACACCTTCCATTATTTTTTTGACCAGTGTCTGTAGCGCATCCAGCTCATGCGGGGGGACCTCGAAAATAAGCTCATCGTGAACACTGAGCAGCATGTCTGATTCCAGTTTCTTTTGCCTGATGGCGCCGGCCACATTAATCATAGCCAGTTTAATCAGATCGGCGGCGGATCCCTGAATCGGCGTATTAATCGCCGTCCGCTCGGCAGCCTGACGTACGACCCGGTTGCGACTGTTGATATCCGGCAAAAGACGGATACGCCCCAGCAAGGTGCCGGTCCGTTTCGACTGATTGGCTGCTGTGAGGGTCTCATCGATAAATGCTTTCACACCCCTGTAACGGGCAAAATAATGATCAATATAGGTTTGGGCCATCTTCTGCCCGATATTGAGCTGTTTGGAAAGTCCGAAGGCACTCATACCATATATAATGCCAAAATTAATCGCCTTGGCCTGTCGTCGGAGCTCATCGGTTACCTCTGATGGTGATACCTGAAAAACCTCGCTGGCAGTGCGTGCATGGATGTCTTCGCCGTCTAAAAACGCCTTGATCAGAATCCGGTCATCAGAATAGTGGGCCAGAATTCGTAACTCCACCTGGGAATAATCCGCCGAAACCAGTTTCCAGCCTTTACGGGGTATAAAAGCCCTGCGGATCTCCATGCCTTCAGCGCTACGAATGGGAATGTTCTGCAAATTCGGGTCGGAGCTGCTCAAGCGTCCGGTGGCCGTTACGGTTTGGTTAAAAGACGTATGAATGCGGCCGGTCTCTGGGTTCACCAGATCAACCAGGGCGTCGGCGTAAGTGGATTTTAATTTTGACAGGGTGCGATGTTTTAAAACCAGCGCCGGCAATTCGTGTTCTTCAGCCAGCCGCGTCAAAACATCCACATCGGTTGAATATCCGGTTTTCTTTTTGGTTTTTTTCAATACCGGTAACTGCAGCTTGTTGAACAGAATGTTGCCCAGCTGCTGGGAAGAATTGATGTTAAATTCCTCACCGGCAAGACCGTATATACTGCCTTCCAGCGCTTCAAGCTGATGCGCAAAGGATTTGGATAGTTCATGCAGGCGCTCGATATCAACGCAGGTACCTGTCATTTCCATATTCACCAGCACTGGCACCAGGGGCATCTCGACGTTTTCCATCAGATGCTGCAGATCAATTTCCTGTAATTGCGGCATCAGAACATCCCGGGCCATCAGGGTGATGTCGGCATCCTCGCAGGCATAAGGCACTGCGCTGTCCAATAGAACCTGATTAAATGCCAATGCGTTCTTACCTTTGCCGGCAACTTGCTGATAGGGAATTGTTTTATGTCCTAAAAAATCCAGAGCAATCTGATCCAGATTGTGAGCTCTTTTGGAAGGATTCAGCAGGTAGGAGGCAATCATGGTGTCAAAAATGACACCATCCAGCTGAACGCCATGACGGGCCAGGACGATCCAGTCATATTTTATATTCTGGCCGACCTTTTTAATCTCCGGATTCTCCAGTATGGGCTTGAGCTTGTTTAGCACTTCGGTCAAGCGGAGCTGCGGCGGGGCGCCTATGTAATCATGGCCACAGGGAATATAGAAGGCTTCGTTGGCCTGCAGGGCAAATGATAGCCCCACCAGGCGGGCTCTCATCGGTATTTGGGATGTGGTTTCGGTATCCAGGGAAAAAATCCGGGCTGACCTGAGGCGCTCAATCAGTTGGTCAAGTCCCTCTTTTGATAGGACGGGCTGATAATCCTTATTGCTCAGATCGGATTTTTTAGAAAGGGCATGCTGCAGTTGCCGAAACTCAAGCGTCTGAAACAACGCTGAAAGCGCTTCGGTATCCGCCGCACCGATTTTAAAATCAGCCAGATCAGCAGAAACGGGCGCGTCTACGTCAATTTTGACCAGATCCCGGCTCAAAAACGCCTGCTCACGATAATGAATCAAATTTTCACGTTGCTTTTTCGCAGTAATGGACGCCACGCTTTCGTATAACCCGGCCATGCTATGATGGTTTTGAATCAGGGTCAGTGCCGTTTTCTGACCAACCCCCGGAACCCCGGGAATATTATCGGATGTATCACCGGCCAGCCCCATTACATCAATCATCTGCTGCGGCTGGATACCGAAATTCTTTTTGACAACCCCGACATCAATGGTCGCATCCTTCATGGGATCCCAGATGATTACCTGATCGGTCACCAGCTGAATAAAGTCCTTGTCGCCGGTGACCATAACCACGGTAAAGCCCTTCTTTTCGGCAATGCGGGCATATGTCCCGATGAGGTCATCGGCCTCAAAACCCTGCATTTCAACAATCGGAAATTGCAGCGCCGCTGTAATCTTCTTGATATAGGGAATTTGCACGGCCATATCGTCCGGCATGGGAGGTCGATTGGCCTTGTAATCGCCATACATGTCGTGGCGGAATGTCGGCCCTTTGCTATCAAAAAACATGCCGGCATATTTCGGTTGACGCTCTTCAATGAGCTTTAACAACATCCGCGTAAATCCGAATGTGGCATTGGTCGGAAGCCCCTTTGAATTGGACAACCCCCGAATCGCATGGTAGGCCCGATGAATATAAGCAGTGCCATCGATCAGATATATGGTCTTTTCTTCTTTCATGGTCTCCTAAACTTACAAATTGAATTGATCAATCAACTGTGAGATAAATTGCCGGGTATCGCTCCGATGTCAATCGGTTCCGAATTTGACATATAATCCGGATTGAATTATTTTTTTGAACGTTCCTGGTATGCCGGTAAACTGAATGCAATTCACCCGACACATGTTTGTTAGGAATGATTTTAAGACGCTATAGCATTAAAGATTTAAAACAACAATCATGAAAGTGCCGGCCATAAAATCCGTTTCCCGCAGACGACGGCGTCGCCTCAGATCCTGCGACTGCGTTTGCTGCCGGATGACTTTTGCATTTTGCTGGACGTGTCGATGCGGCTTCAGTATTTGCCAGGAATGTATGCAGGAAAACATATGGGGAATGTCCTGTAATGCAATTACCTGGACCTGCCCGGACTGTGGTGGACAAAATGGATTTGGCAACCAGTAAGAATGATTTTTAGCCGGAGGAAAAAAATCATGGCGGACAAAATTATTTCGATTGAAGAACAAACCGGTGCCTTCCAAACGATATTTGAACGCGTCATGCGGATGGTGCCGGATCGGGATAGACATGATAAGAAATTACAAAGACTCATTGCGTTTCGCTTGAGAATCGATGGTGAAGCGGCCATCAGTGAATATTTAATAAAAAAAATAAAAGAGGCGATAAAGTGTTCTTTTCGCGGCAGCCTTTATGATTATCTTAAAGATGATCTACAGGAAAAAACCTGCATTGGCGATCAATCAGACGATTCACCCGGTGCCGCCTGAAAAAAAAGTTGATCTGGCTGCCGGAAACGATTAAAAAAACCAGATCGGACGGATTTTCGAATCTGTCCATCAATATATCAGTCAGGATGGAAACCCCATGCACTATGAAGGCAATATTATTCGCCCCCCCAGTGAAGCCAACAGCATACTGCTGCAGGTGACGGTAGGCTGCTCGCGCAATAAATGTACATTTTGCGGTACCTACAAGGGTGAACGCTTCCGGATCAAACCCGATGCCATCATTATGGAAGACATTGCTTTTGCCGCCCGGCACTGCCGGCGGCAGCGCCGGGTTTTCTTATGCGATGGCGATGCGCTCATTATTCCCCAAAAAAGACTTCTTAACATCCTTAAGGAAATCGAAAAACAACTGCCCTGGGTAACGCGGGTCGGATTGTACGCCAATGCCAAATCCATAAAGATGAAAAGCCTCGACGAGCTCAGAGAGCTCAATGCCCACGGGGTTGGCATCGTTTACATGGGGCTTGAAACCGGCGACGACGTCACCTTAAAGAAGATCAACAAGGGCGCAACTGCCGCCCAGATGATTGAAATGGGCCGCAAAGCCAAAAAGGCCGGCTTTAAACTTTCCGTAACGGTGCTGCTGGGTATTGCCGGGCCGGAGCGCTCCCGGATTCATGCCCAGGAAACCGGACGGGTCCTTTCTGAAATCGATCCCGATTATGTGGGTGCACTGAGCCTGATGCTCATACCTGAAACCCCCATTCATCAGGATTATCAGTCCGGACAATTTCGCCTGATCGAGCCGCAGGAAATGCTGGCAGAGCTCAGGGCCATGATCGCCAGCACCAATCTGACCCGGGGGCTTTTCCATGCCAATCACGCTTCAAATTACCTGCCGATTCGAGCCAGGTTCCCAAGAGACAAACAGGCTACCCTCCGGCTGATTGACGAGGCTCTGGAAGGCAAAGTCCCGTTGAAGCCGGAATATCTCAGGGCGCTATGAGCTCGATTTTGGAATTTGGAATTTGGATCGGGGATTGAAACTGCCGGAGTTGATGCCCGGCCATGTGATCGATAGATCCAAAATCCAAAGTCTAAAATCCAAAATTAGAACGACGATGAGGAACCCTATGGATTTAAAAATATTACTGACCACATTCGGTTTAATTTTTCTGGCTGAGCTGGGTGACAAAACCCAACTGGCAACATTTTGTTTTTCAGCCGATTGCGACTCGCGCATTTCTGTATTTTTAGGATCCGCCGGAGCCCTGGTGCTCAGCTCGCTAATTGCCGTTGTCTTCGGCGCAGGAATCAGCCGTGTGATCCCCGCGAATTATATTCGAATCGGTGCCGGAGTATTCTTTGTCATTGTGGGAATTTTGACCTTATATTCTTCGGTACGCGCCACCAATGGACTTTAAAGAATCCAAGCGTCTATTTTGCATATGAACTGAATTTTGAACACTTTCCGATCCGCAGGCGTCCTGCTGATGCGGGCCTCAGCTTTTTTATTTTCCGTGCTGGACGGCCTCATCAAGCTTTCGCTTGTCATCATAGTGTTCCAAAAAGAGGATAGAGATCAATATGAAACGCATCTCATTGATTCTGCTGATGATCATACTGGCCGCTACGGGTATGTCCGCGGCCCAGGAGCCGGCGATGCAGCAACTTTCCGATTGGCCTTCACTGATGACCCATATCAAAATAAACGAAACATTGGAGTTTTGTGGTGAACCCGTTGCGCTGCATCTTCAAGAAGTGCGTGAGCGCCTCGAAAAAGAATTGCTGCTCACGATCTGGGACCGGCCCCAGGTGGCCCTGTGGATAAAACGATCCACCCGGTATCTACCCATTATCGAAAGCATGCTGCGTGAAAACGATGTGCCCGATGACCTGAAATATGTGGCCATTATCGAAAGTGCGCTCCGACCGCACGCCGGTTCGAACAGGGGTGCCATCGGCTTCTGGCAATTTTTAAAATCAACCGGCCAAAAATACGGGCTTAGAATCAATGCTGAAATCGATGAACGCAGAAATATCTTTGCCTCAACCCGGGCTGCGATCAATTACTTTAAGGCGCTTTTTGAGATGCTGGGTTCATGGACGCTCTCGGCTGCGGCCTACAACATGGGGGAGCTGGGTTTACAAGCTGAAATGGCATCTCAAAAATTGCGGGACTACTACCAGCTGTATCTACCGCTCGAAACCCAGCGGTATGTTTTCAGGATTATTGCAGCTAAAATGATTCTAACGGACCCGCAGCGATTCGGATTTCAATTTACCGAGCAGGATTTATATCCACCGCTGGCCTTTGACCGCGTTCAAATCGAATGCTTTAAGGATACCCCCATTCAAATTGTCGCTGAGGCCGCCAACACGTATTTCAAGGCCATTAAAGATCTCAACCCGGAACTCCGCGGCCACTTCCTGGCCGCCGGCACGCATTCCCTTTTAATTCCTCCGGGCAGCGCCGAGGGGTTTGATGCGCGCTTTAAACAGCTGGTTCAACTGTGGCAGGCAAAAAACTTGGAGCGGGTCTATATCGTTCAAAAAGGCGATAATCTGACAGGCATTGCCGAGCGATTCAAAGTACCCCTGCCGGCATTGCTCATCTGGAACCGCCTGGATGGTCGCAAACCGATTCATCCGGGAGACCGGCTGGTGATTTATCCCAATGAAACCCTGGCTACCCAGGAAAATCCAGATGACCGGGATCAGTAAAGCTCCCCGCGGCAAGCTGCGGGGCATCCTTAATTTTCGTTCCCCTTGACGGCCTGCGACGAGCTCCATTCGGCCCGCCTTCGACTTGAGATCGGGGCGTGAACTCGGCCGAACGCTCAGGCCGAAAGTAGCTCATGGCCGAGGGCAGCCGAGCCGGGTAGGACCGAGGTGGGGATGAGCAAATTGCCATGCCGGTTGCCGGTTTTATTAGCGTTTTCTGGGACCCAACATTAGCGCTGCGGCAACTGAATATTGCTTTTTTCCGGATCCGCCTGCTGACGATATAAAATGGCGATGTGCCCGATCATACCCACCAGATGACAATTTGTTTCCGCCGCAAGCGTTTCGGCCAGGCTGGCTTTGTGCTGCTTGTCCTTAAATTCAACAAATTTTACCTTTATCAACTCATGGGTTTCGAGGACGTCTTGAATGGCGTCGATCAGGTTGGCCGTTAAACCTTTCTGACCGATGAAAACCACCGGCTTCAGTCCATGGGCAAGGCCCTTGAGGAACTTTTTCTGGTAACCCTTCAATGCTTCCATAGATGCTCCTGATCAGCACAAATTATTTTTGAATCCACAGCGTAAAGGCTTTTACGGCCATAGCGCTTGCCAATGTCTGTTCGACTTTGGCCTGCTCGAGGAATGATGGAATATTGGAATACTGGAACATTGGGTTTTATTCGCAACAGATTGAAAAATGGTATATTTCATGAGATAAATGCGTCGTAGATTGAACAAAAAAACTCTCATAGATGGCCTTACTTTGTCGTTGACTCAAAATTAAACCTTATGGTTAAAATCACGTAATTTGTGATAAGTAATATTAAAGGCGGAAGTCATGCTTTTTAACCATTATTCCACTATTCCAGCCCAAAGGAGAGGCCTACATGCCAGACACCAAACATCCCCAGGAAACCATAAAATTTGAAATCCAGGCCTATCGGCGTCCAAAGGATCGAAAAACCTTGCGCCGGACGCATGTCGCTTTTTCCGGATCTCCCCAAAGGCATCCATATGACGCGGAAAAAATCATTTTAATTGCAGATCCGTATAGTTCCCATAACGTGTTTTACGAATTTTATAAAGACGATATTGCATATGTGGAGGAACTGCCGAGTATCGTCAATGTGGAGGGGGATACCATCATGATGGTACGGACGTGGATAAAAAAAATGAGTATCGGGATACGATGCTCACCGTTTATCGTCGAGGATATTTCGGCAGAAACGAGCAATCGGCAGGCATAAATGGATACGACACATCAGACGCCCAGGCGCCCGGTCCGGGTGCCGGCCTGATCGATCATCAAAGGTTTATCTTACTGCACCTTAATGACAACCAGGGTGGCGTCATCACCGTTTTTTACGGGACTACAAAATCGATCCAGAGATTCAAATACACCGTCCACGATTTTAATGGCCGGTTGATCAGCCGTGTCTTTGATCACCTGAACCAACCGTTGGGTGCCGAACATTTCACCACTCTCATTGATCGCCTCTTTGATCCCATCGGTTCCAATCAAAATAATCTGGCCGGAACTGATTTGCTGTTGATATTCTTCATAGACAGCGTCTTGCATTACCCCCAGCGGCAAACCTTTTCCTGCGAGGAATTCAGGTGAATCAGCCGCTGTCGGCGTCCAAAGAATGGCCGGTTCATGTCCGGCCTTAACCCAGCGGATAGACTTTTCTTGAGCGTCAATCTCACAGTAAAACATGGTCATAAAAAGATTCAACTGCTCAACATCCTGCACCAGCCGCTTGTTCACGTCCGAAATGATGGATGCACACGCTGAGGGTGATGTCTGAATACGCTCCCTGAGAAAGGCCCGCGCCGTCGTCATCAGCAGCGCAGAGGGAATGCCGTGATCGGTGACATCACCGACAACAATGCCGATCTTTTGCTGGCCGTTTGTTGGCGGATATAAAAAGTCATAATAGTCTCCACCGGTCTCATCACACCAGATGCTGCGACCGGCGATATCAAAACCGTCAAAAACAGGGTCTGATTTAGGCAACAACTCGTGCTGAACCTTGCTGGCCTTTTCAAGAGACGATTTGAAATTGTTCAGTTGCTGCTGGTGGGAAACAGCTTTATGATATTTCTGGATAGCGCTTTGAATGGCCCGGCTCAGTATATCAGCAGGACATGGTTTGGGGTGAAACTGAAAGATATTGCCCTCGTTTACCGCTCGTATGGCAGTCGGCATATCCGCCGTGCCGGTCAACATCATCCGCACGGTGTCCGGGCTGGATTTTTTGACATAGGTTAAAAATTCGATACCGTTCATACCGGGCATCATGAAGTCGGAAACAATCACAGCGTAAGGACCCTTTTCCTGCACATGTTTCAAGGCCTCTTCACCACTGAGCGCGGTGTCGATCCGAAACTGATTCCGCAGCTGGCGTTTGAGTCCGGCCAGCACCATGGCATCGTCATCGACCAGCAACACTTTATCTTTCATTACACTTCCCCCTCTGCGAGATTCTGGCAAACCAGTTGCCATTCTTCTACCCGATGGCCAACTCCCAGGTTGTCAAGATACCCGCGATCCAGTTGTTTTAATTTAGCGGCATTATCTTCATCCATTTTTAAACGGTCAAATGCATCCCCAAAATGCACGGCGGTTAGAAGACCGGTTGAGGCCGCCAGGCTCTTTCCGGGACAATGATGATACGCGATCGCCTCTATGACCGGGTAATCCAATCCCCATAACCCCATTAAATAAGCGCCGATTTCGGCATGACTGGTTCCAAACCGATCATTTTCAAGCTCCCACAGATTTTTCCCATTGCGCCGGGCTTCAATTAAAATTTTTTGATAGGGTTCTTGAAAATTGGTAACCAGGATCAGTTTCCCCAAATCGTGAAACATGCCCGCCATCAGGGCGTTATTGACCAGATGTTGATCCAGGCGTTCCTCTTTGGAAATGGTCTGGGCAAACATACTGACCGAGATGCTATGATTAAACAGGTCGTCGAAGTTAAACCAGGCGTATTTTTTCTGATTAAATTCGGAAAAAATCTTGACCGAAAGCACCAGGGCCTTGATGGTTTCGGTCCCCAGCAGCATGACGGCTTCTCTGGGGTTATTGATTTTACGAACAAGGCCGAAAAATGCCGAGTTGACCACCTGTAAAATTTTGGCCGTCATCGCCAGATCAGTGGCGATAATATCGCTGATTTTTTTCACCGAGGGATCCGGCGCATGCAGCTCATTGATGACTTGGGTATATATGGCCGGCAGGCTCGGAAGCGTTTCAGTTTGTGAAACAATGCGCTTGATGGATTCATCTTCAAGCAAAGTCCGCAAACCAAAAAGCTGGTTTAAGGTTTGTTTTAAAATATCGACATCACAGGGTTTGGAAAGGCTTTGATGCGCCAACTGGACCGACCTGAACGTCGTTTCCTGTTCCACCTGCCCGGAAAGAATAATGCGCACCACCTGCGGATGCAGGCGCTTGACTTCAGCGAGCAGCTGGGCGCCATCCATCTCCGGCATCCTTAAGTCAGACACAATGACATCAAAGGGTTCAGCGCTCAACATCTCCAGCGCCTCTTTGCTGCTGGCCGAAAAGCGCATCTCCCACTCGGAACGCATTTTTCTGAGAGACCGCTGCAGGCCTTTTAAGACCATGGGCTCGTCATCAACAAATAAAATGCGTCTTTTGGATGGATCATTCATTTTCAGATAAATTCGTTTGTATCGGCAACCGGATGACAAAGGTGGTGCCTTTGCCTTCTTCGGTTTCGATGTCAATCGAGCCGTCATGTTTATCAACGATCACAGAATGGGCGATGGCCAGTCCCTGTCCGGTTCCACGGCCCGGCTCTTTGGTGGTAAAAAACAGATCGAATATGCGATGGCGGATATGCTCCGGGATACCGGCGCCCGTATCAGAGATTCGTATTTTAGCCCAGTTCCCGGATTGCCGGGTGCTGATGATAATGGTGCCTTTTTCAGATGAATTTCCGGCATTTGCATCAGTGATGGCATGTGCGGCATTCACAATTAAATTCAATATGACCTGGTTAAATTCCGCGCGGTAGCAGGGCACGGTCGGCAAAGCAGCATCGAAATCGGTTTTCAAATCGGCCACATATTTCCACTCATTGCGTGTAATGATGATGGTTTTTTCAATTTCTCTATTGATATCAACAGGCTCTTTTTCATCCCCACCCGGGTGGGCAAATATTTTCATGGCCTGTACGATATGAGTGATCCGATCGACGCCTTTCAGCGTCTGCTCGATGGCCAGCGGAACCTCTTCCTCGAGATAGGCAATGTCCATATCCTCTAATTGCGCTTCGACTTCCCGGATGCCTTCTGCATTTAATGTGCCGGCTTTAGCGGCATTAATGGAATCTTTGTAAAGGTTGCAGGCGGCGAGCAAATCGCTGAAGGCATCCTGCAAAAAACGGGTGTTGTCGCCGACAAATTGAGCCGGAGTGTTGATCTCATGGGCAATCCCGGCGGCCAGTTGCCCGATGGCTTCCATTTTTTGAGACTGATGCAGCTGCGCTTCAAATTTTATGCGGTCGGTGATATCGGCACCGATAATCGTTAGGCCTGAAATGCGTTGGTCCTCGCCCTTAAAAGGTGTGATGGAAAGACCCAGATACCGTTCCTCGCCATTAAAATTGCGGTAGTGGACGTTATCCACCCGAACGTTGCACCCTTCGGTCTGACTCCTTACCAGGCCGCACGATATCTTCTCCCAATCCCAATCAATTCCGCACCGCTCCAGACTCAAACCCATCACTTTATTTGCGGAAATGTTAAATACCTTGGCGGCCATTGCGTTCCAGTGAATGATCTCATTATCGTGGTTTAAGCCGATCAGAATCGTCGGCAATGATGAAATCAGGTGCTCAATTTCGCGGTGCGCCTGCTGAACGGTTCGTCTGGCCTTTTTGCGTTTCTTTATTTGACGTTTGAGTTCCCGGTTGGATTTCACCAGCTCGGTGGTTCGGTCTTTGAGCAGTTTCTGAGTGCAATTCTGGTCGGTTAAATCCAGCATGACGCTGACGATACCGGCGATCACCCCATTTTGATCGGTAAACGTTGATCGGCTGAGCAAAAAATCTCGCTGAACGCCGTCGGCACATGCGATGGCGGCTTCATAGGTCTGTATTCCGGGATTGTCGAGCAGTTTTTTATCGTTTTCCAGGCAAAAATTCGTCAACGCCTGGGGAATAATGTCAGGCAGCTCAAAAACCGATTGCCCCACAATATTTTCGCAGCGGGTTCCCAGAATTTTTTCCGCAAAGGCCGCGTTGCAGTCGACGAATACGCCTTCTTCATTCCTAAAAAATGCCGGATTGGGGATGGTATTGATCAGCGTGGACAGGATCTGGTGCGAATTGTCCAATGGCGTTGTGTTCTTAACAGTTTTATTCATTACATTTTTAAGTGTCTGATATGATGAAAATTTCTTATAATATGATTTTACGGATACGCTGATAAATGGGCAGTTGCGCTTCAAATGGGTGATGCAGCCCCGCGCATTCAAGTTTCACCTGTAAATAAGTCAACAGTCGAAGACAGTTGTTTTATCGGCTCAAATGGCCAAAATCTTTACCCGTTTTTAGCGTTTGGGGTACCCATAAGACCTCTATTGAGAGACAGTGGCCAAATGGGCAGAAAGGATCTTGGACTGAGAGCGATTATTTAAATATCGATAATAAATACAGATAGGTAAATAGAACTTAGCCGCAGACCCGGCAAATTGCAAAAGCCGTCGCCTCCATGGGCCCCCTGCTGGGAATGAGGGTGAGGTCATGTTAAAAGGGAGTTTCCGAAACAGGACAATTTGGCCCGCTTCGGCATT
>Ga0209536_100009274_pt1 | contig 14636 bp, 11 predicted proteins | sample DeeMarSeWOR28_12_FD_187461 | JGI IMG/M metagenome (GOLD analysis project Ga0209536, IMG submission 187461) | Marine sediment microbial communities from White Oak River estuary, North Carolina - WOR-2-8_12 (SPAdes) (version 2) | ecosystem: Environmental > Aquatic > Marine > Intertidal zone >...
GGTTCATCTATAGAAGTCATATTCCAAACAAAAATATCATAATATATATTATCAGATAAGTTATTTCTTTTTGCATTGAGAAATACCAGGGCATCTGTTCTTTTTATTATCTGTTCGATGTGGTTAGTATTTTATGAGCCAGCACTCTGTGATATTCTTGCCATATTAGCAATGATTGCCTTCATTATTAATTATGTAGTTGTTTATAAAAAATATATTGCTCAAATATCATTTGCAGAGTTTATGCTGGTCTGCTTTGTCATAGTCAGCATTCATAACGTAATTCAAACAGAAGATATCGCATACAGTGTACGATATACCGGCATCACAGCATTTGTTGTCATGTTATTCCTCTTTATTTCAAGATTATCTGATTCATATGATACGATTAACCAACAGATGAATTTCTTCTTTGTTCCTGCTCTGATAAGCGCTTCGTTAATCATATTCAGTTATTTTGCAATTATTGCAGAGATAGATTTAGGAGTAGTGCATGACATAGTAATAAAAAATGATCGCCCTCGGGGATTTTTTAAAGACGCTAACGTAGCTGGCCCATTTTTAATACCTCCAGCGATTTATTCGTTTGCTACCATTCTGAATAGAAAAAGAAAATCCAATCTTATGCTGCTTTTGATTTTTCTGATTTTGGTCACCGGAGTATTTGCAACTCTTTCTAGAGCAGCAATGATATCACTCCTCTTTAGTATCTTATTAGTAATGATTCTTTCATTAAACTTTAAAAAACTTATGAGAATAGCTCTGATTCTCATATTCTGTATCTCATCGTTTTCTATTTTCCTGTATGTTACGCCTCAATCCAGTTTTGTTGACAGATTATATGACCTAAAATTTGGTGTCAATGATCGGATGCAAAGGATAGAACGAGGCATACCGCTCATTATGGAAAATCCACTTTTCGGGACTGGCATGAGACTGGATATTCAGAGAGCGCCACATGATACATTCTTATTGCTTATGACCCAGACGGGCATTATAGGGACCTTATGTTTCTGGGCACCAGTTATTTATTTAAGCAGCACCCTGTTAATAAGAAGTAGAAATCCATTGTATGAAAAGAACCGGATCATCATGTTGACGTTGGGTATATCCCTATTGTCTCATATTGTATTTGGTATCGTTATATCTTTTCTTCACTGGAGACACTTCTGGTATATGGCTGGTCTAGCTATGGCAACTGTGCGCATCAGTGAGGCCAGTGCATCAAAAAAACCATCCTGATTATCTCCAAAGCACTGTTTCATCTTTCTGTAAAACGGAAATAATGCATTATTAGAGAATCAGACATGAATTCATGTAAGAAGCTAAAATGAAAGACTCTATTCAGAAGTACATAAAATTGATCAGAAGGAATAGCAGTGATTATGCTGCCATCAGCGAACTTTCATCTTTGCTGGTTCAGTATGGTTACAGACGGGAGGCAATAAAGCTGTTAGACAATATGTTGCAAAATCCGACCAATGGAAATAATGGTTTTGACATAGACCTGCTGCTGAAGAAGAAACAATTTTATGAATCAAATTATAAAGTTATTGCTATTCATCAGCCGGATTATTTCCCCTGGTTGGGTTATTTTCATAAAATTTACTACAGTGATATATTTATCATATTAGATAATGTCGAGTTTTCAAAAAGCAGTTTAACAAGAAGATCGCATATCCTGAAGAGCCCGTCATCTACAGCAAAAAGGTATATAACCTTACCACTGAAGAAGCATAGCGATTTTTCACTGATAAAAGACTTATCTGTTGACTATTCACAGAAGTGGCAACAAAAGCATATAAATCAAATAAGGGGTGCATATAACAAGACGCCCTTTTTTCATAAATATTTTCCGCATATTGAACGCATGATTCTTGAATGCAGCAACTTGAAGACCTTAAGTGAAGTCAACGTATACTTATTGAAAAGTCTTTTGAACATATTATCTATTAAAGACAACACAGTGCTGTCAAGTTCGCTCTCTGTCAATGGTAAACGGTCAGAATTAAATATAAACTTGGTTAAGCACTTTAATGGGAATGTTTATATCAGTGGAAGAGGGGCTCTGGATTATCAGAATGATTCCGAATTTAATGAAGCAGGAATAAAAGTTATCTACCAGAATATTTATAATTTTCTTGAGATGCATCCATACAAACAGTGTCAGGGAGAATTCGTAAACAGTCTTTCTGTACTTGATGCATTATTCAATATCGGGCCTGAAGGGATAATGAACATATTTGATAATTATGAAAATATATTATTTGAGCATAACTGTAATTGAACGAATAAAGAATAAAAGATGTTCATAATGGAACATTGTCAAGAGAATAGTATAAAAAGTGACAGATCAGTTACTGGACTAGTGAGTGACATCGTAATAGTGGGTGGAGGGATAGTCGGACTGTCTATTGCCAGTGAGCTGAACAACAGGTTCCCGGATTCCAAAATAATTCTCATTGAAAAAGAGGGTGAACTGGCATCCCATGCAAGCGGAAGAAATAGTGGGGTTTTACATGCTGGATTTTATTATACACCAGACAGTAAGAAGGCGAAATTAACCGTTGAGGGCAACAGACTGCTAACTGAATATTGTTTAACGAATAACCTTGCAATAAACAGATGCGGCAAGGTTGTCGTTACGAAAGATGAGGAGGAATTAAATACTTTATACGAATTGAAAAGGAGGGGCAGTCTCAACGGCGTACCCCTTGAGATAATTGATGAGAATCAATTAGATGATTTTGAACCGAATGCGAAGACCTTCTGCAAGGCACTATATTCACCTACAACCTCAACGGTAAATCCATCAGAATTGGTCAGACATCTAGGTAAAAGTCTGATAGCAAAAAAAAACATGCATATATTGCTGAATGAAGCGTTTGTAACTAAAGAAGCCCCCACGATTATAAGAACGAAACGTCATAAAATAAATTACAAGTATTTAATTAATACGGCCGGTCTTTATGCGGATAAAATTGCACATAAGTTTGGGGTAGGAGAGAGATATACCCTGATCCCCTTTAAGGGCCTGTACCTGGAATATAAGAATGACAATTTGATAAATAAACATGTTTATCCCGTACCCAATATAAGTAATCCCTTTTTAGGCACACATTTTACAAAAATGGTGGACGGAAAAGTAAAGATGGGTCCTACGGCAGTTCCGGCCTTCTGGAGAGAAAACTATCATGGTTTTTCTAAATTCAACCTGGTTGAATTATTTGAGATTGTGAATGCTGAGACAAAACTGTTTTATTTAAACGCGTTTAACTTTAGAAAAATTACTTTCGAGGAATTTAAGAAATATTACAGGAAATATTTTGTACAGCAGGGATCGCAATTATTAAAAAAAATAAATGCCTCTATGTTTGGTGATTACTTGAAACCAGGCATCCGGGCACAGCTTCTTGATAAGGATACAAAGGAACTCGTAATGGATTTTATTGTTGAACATGGAGAAAATTCAACACATGTGCTCAATGCAGTTTCACCGGCATTTACCTGTGCATTTTCATTTAGTAAGTTCATAGCAAATTCGATAGAAAGTAGATTAAATTAGGAGGAAGATAATGAAAAAAAATATTCTTGTTACCGGAGGAGCCGGTTATGTAGGAGCACCGCTTGTAGGCCTATTGTTGACAAATGACTATAATGTGATAGTTGTGGATAACCTTTCGTTTGGCGGGAAACCACTTCTTGGTGTCTGGCACCATCCCAATTTCAAATTTATTAAAGGAGATATTACATCATCTGATTTTCTTAAATCAGTTCTATCTGATTATCAAGTTGACACGGTAATTCATTTAGCAGCCATTGTAGGCGACCCAGCGTGTGCAAAACAGCCTGATCTGGCAAGGCGGACAAACATGGAAGCTTCCCTGAACCTGTTGGAGATTTCCATGAAGAATCAAGTAAAAAGATTTATTTTTGCTTCGACGTGCAGTAATTATGGAAAAATGAGCGACTCTGACAAGTATATTAACGAAACATCTCCTTTAGCTCCTGTTTCACTTTATGCAGAATTGAAAGTGAAATTTGAAAAGATAATTTTAAATGAGCTTAACAGGACAAATGGGTTTTGTCCGACATCGCTTCGATTCGCTACGGTGTATGGTATTTCACCTAGAATGAGGTTTGATCTGACTGTCAATGAATTTACGAAAGAACTTGCCCTCGGAAGAGAACTTGAAGTTTTTGGTGAACAGTTCTGGAGGCCATATTGCCATGTATATGATTTTGCAAGGGCAATGATACTTCTGTTGAGCTGTGATAAAGAAAAAATTGCGTATAATGTTTTTAACGTCGGTGATACCAGTGAAAATTATCAAAAGCAGATGATCGTAGATGAAATAATAAAATTTATTCCTGATGCGAATGTAAAATACGTTCATAAGGACGAAGATCCAAGGGACTATCGTGTATCGTTTAAAAAAATACAGGATGAACTGGGGTTTAAAATTTCGAAGACCGTTCCTGACGGGATAAGAGAAATAAAATATTTACTCGACAAAAAAGTTCTTATCAATCCAGACTCAAGTACGTATCGAAACAGTTAAATCCCTCCTATTTAATAAGTACAGTCCGTATTCTTCCAACAAGCAAACATCGTACTGCTATTGTCATTCAACAGGAAATGAATGGAAAATGCTGAATAAATGCGTTGTGACGCAATACCAATCAGCTCAAGATAGAGTTTAACAAATACATAGGGAGGTGAATTTGTTATGAAAGCAGTAATTCAGGCAGGTGGAAAGGGAACGCGATTACGTCCCTACAGTTTAGTCTTACCTAAACCGTTAATGCCCGTTGATGAACTTCCGGTTATTGAAATACTGGCAAAATGGTTGAGAAGAAATGGTATTAAAGATGTATTTATCACGACCGGTTATCTCGGCCATTTAATTCGTACTGTATGCGGAGATGGCAGCCAATGGGGCTTGAAAATTATCTATAGTGAAGAACCGGAACCTCTGGGAACTGTTGGCCCGTTAAATTTAATTCGTGATTATCTGGATGATACCTTTCTTGTGCTCAACGGTGATCTTTTGACAGACCTCAATTTACGTGCTTTTACTTCTTTCCATCATTCTCATGGTGGCATCGTAACCGTGGCAACGATAAAGAAGGACATCAATATCGACCTGGGAGTAATTGAGAGTAATAATGGCCGCATCGAAGGATTTCAGGAGAAACCGACAATGCAGTTCCAGGTCAGCATGGGAGTATACTGTATGGAGCCCAGCGTCGTTAACCTAATTCCTAAAGGCATGCCCTTTGGATTTGATGATTTAATGTTTACAATGCTTGACAGTTCGTTACCTGTGTATATCTATAAACATGAAGGGTATTGGATGGACATCGGGCGGCCTGAAGACTTTAGAAAGGCACAAAAAGAGATTCAATTTAAACAAAACTCTATTTTGGGAACTTAGAAAATGAATACTATAAATGGTCAGATAATTTCTCTAGCAGTCCCCGTTCTGGGGGATGATGTTAAAAAAGCGCTCTGTGATGTAATTCAAAGTGGCTGGTTAACAATGGGCGACCGAGTAAAGGAATTTGAGAGTCGCTTTGCTGAATTACATGGTGTAGAAAATGCTGTTGCGGTGAATTCCTGCACAGCAGGACTCCACCTCTGTCTTGCCGCTTTGGGTATAGGACCAGGTGATAAAGTTCTCGTTCCCTCCCTTACATTTGTTGCAACAGTCAATGCTGTCTTATATGTAGGAGCTACTCCGGTATTTGTTGATATTGAAGATATTGTTTCCCCTCACATTTCCATTGAAGATGCGGAAAGAAAATATTCTTCTGCCGTTAAGGCAGTTTTCGTTATGCATTATGGAGGATATGTTGTAGATTTACAAGCATGGCGTGCATTTGCAGATGCCCATAAGATCTTCTTGATTGAAGATGCAGCGCACGCTCCTGCAGTTGGTGAAGTTGGCCGTTGCAGCGATGCCGCAGCTTTTAGTTTTTTTACTAACAAAAACATGACAACTTCTGAGGGTGGAATGGTCATGGCCCGTGATCCCTCGGTACTAAGTTCTATACGATATCAAAGAAGTCATGGTATGACGTCCGGAACATTAGACCGTCAGAAGGGTCACGCCTATTCGTATGACGTAACGACGCTTGGATATAACTACAGGATGGATGAGTTGCGTGCTGCTATGGGTTTAATTCAATTAGAGCGGTTGTCAAAATGGAATAAACGAAGGCGAGAACTTTCAGGTTATTATCGTCAGATTATCGAAAGTAAAATCACTAAGGTAAATATTCCATTTGAACATGTTCATGAGACCTCAGCTCATTTAATGCCGGTATTGATACCGGAAGAAGCCAACAGAATATCTGTTATGAAGAAGCTTCGTGAGAATGGTATTCAAACGAGTATTCACTACCCGCCGATTCATCAATTTTCCTATTATAAAAAAAGATTCCCGGGAGTAGAACTTCCGAAGACTGAAGCTTTTTGCGCAAGAGAACTTACCTTACCCCTTCACCCGCTGCTTAGTGAAGATGATATCAAATACGTATGTAAATCTCTTCAGGAAGCGATTCTCTTTTAAATTTCATGGTTACGCGATTTCTGGATATTTGTCTGTCCATCATAGGTATTGTGCTGTCACTCCCCTTTCTTCCTATCATTGCGGTGCTTATTAAGATTGATTCCAGGGGCCCTGTGTTTTACTTGTGTGACAGGGTTGGGAAAGGAATGAAGATTTTTAAAATGTATAAGTTACGCACAATGATGGATATACCCGTTCATGTTGGGGATAGTATCAGCCCTAAATACGATCCCAGAGTTACAACATTTGGCCGATTCCTCAGAAAAACTAAATTAAATGAATTCCCACAGTTCATGAACATCCTGAAAGGTGAAATGACCTTTGTCGGCCCAAGACCAGAAGCGCCAGATCTTGTCAGGTTATACCCCGAAAAAGCGAAAAAATTATTTTCAGTCAGACCTGGGCTGGTTGGTCCCAATGATCTAAATCATTTTTCTAAGGATATTGTGGGACGTAATGAGGAAGAATTATATCCGCCGGGAGCAGATGTAAAAAAATATTATGTCGAAAATATTCTTCCTAAAAAACTGGAACTTGACCTTGAATACATATCTCATCGCAATATCTTCGGAGACATCAAATATATTTATTTCTGCCTCATAGAGACTGTGACCGGTTCTTTTCGTTTTAATAATAGTGAGCACAACAAGTCTCAACGTTACCTTCCTCTTTTAGATCTCCTGCTCAGTCTGATTTCATACATGCTGGCATGTGCTCTATACTTTAAGACCGTCAGTTCAGATCAAAGTCTGATCAACTATTTCATATACCTTCCTGTAGTCATTGCTATTCGATTTCCCTGTTATTATTTATTTGGAATGTATAATTCGCTGATAGAGTATATTTCGTTTCATGAAATGCTAAAAATTATAAAAAGCGTATCATGCGGAAGTCTGATCCTTGTTTTAATGGGAGGTCTGTTGAAATTAGACTATTATTCAATATTAATCATTACAATCGATTGGATCTTATTGAATACTTTTTTAACCGTCCTGCGCTTTGGCTTAAAATACCGCCGGGGGAAAAGACTTACAGGGGCAAACGTAAGACAAAAAAAGAGGATTCTGATTTATGGGGCAGGTGATTCAGGCGTCCAAGCGTATCGGTTCCTGGTATCAGAGAAAAACGGTCCTTTTGAGATTATTGGTTTTATTGACGATTCTCCTGATAAATATGGAAAAACAGTGAATGGTGCTAAAGTTTTGGGTAATAGATACAACATAAATATATTGACACAACTATACAAAGTGGAAGAGATATTACTGGCAAAGCAAGATGCCAATCCGGGTGAATTAAGTGAAATCATAGAAATCTGTAAAGAATCAGGCCTGCGATACCGTGTATTCTCATCACTCTCCGATCTTCATGGAGTGAACCTCTATGGTTCACCGATAAGGTCCTTGCAACTCTCAGATATTCTCCCTCTTCAGAAAATATATATGGATGAGACATCGGTAAAAGAAATATTGCATAGCAAAACAGTTCTAATATACGGATCAGGAGGTGCTTTGGGGTTGGAACTTTGCAAACAGATATTATACCTTGGATGCAAGAAGCTTATAATCGTTGATCGATATGAATCCTACCTCACTGAACTTATTGCGGCGTTGTTTAATATATTTTCAAAAGAACTCATTAAGCCCGTACTGGTAGGCTCTCATGAAAAAGACACGTTACATACCTTATTTGATAGGTACAGGCCTGATATTGTATTTCATGCAAACATGAAGAAATATGTGCCTTTTTTTATGATTAACTCCGACGATGTTTATCGTACTAATTATGTGCGCACTTTTGATCTAGCTAAATTGGCTTTAACATATAAGAGTGATTTTTTCGTAATGATTTCATCTTTGGAAGCGGGAAGGGGTACTAATTTTATTGCCAATTCACTACGAATTGCAGAACTTTCATTAAAACACTTTTTTGGTGGTTCAAAAACTCGACTGATCAGAGCCCGAATATGTGATATAGTGGAAAATCGTGGGGGCATTGTATCTGTAATTGAAGAACAAATCAGCAAGCAAATGACAGTTACACTTCCATCAGTCAAGGAAAAGGCGCATCTCATATCAAAATATTCAGCTGCTGCGTTTATTTTGCAATCACTTGTTGAGTCTGATGCGATAGAAACTGAAGAAGGAATATTCGTGTGCGAGCCTGGCTCACCGGTTTTGATTTCTGAGATCGCACGAAAGCTTGCCAGTCTCCATGGACTTACACTCGATACAGATCTGGTCATCAAATATATTTCTCTGGCTGAGGATCAGGTTCCTCTTCCACTCAGCAAGATGTCCTCGCTCATGTCTACTCATCATGAGAAGATTAAGGTCTTAAAGGAAGATAGAAATAGTATTTCCCCTGAAGTAAAAAAAATATTTAAAGACTTCGTGTCCACTGGAAACGGCAACTTATCTCTTGAGGCTTCGGTAAGACAGACTCAGGAACTTATCAACCTCTGCGGTCCTGACGTTTTTTGTAATTGAATGGAAAGGAAATTGTTATATCGAAATCCATACTCGATTATCTTTTCATTTTGCCAATGTTCTTAAATGGATGAACCGAAAAATAAAGAACCTGTCTGCTGATTTCTCACAGTCACACAATCAGGAAAATAAAGTAATGAGTATAGCGAAAGGAGCATAAAAAGTGGACAAAGAGCGAATATTTGTCATTGGACTTGATTCGGTCGACCCCGACTTGTTGGAGAACTGGATAGAGTGTGGTGATCTGCCTTTCTTCAAAAAGTTGATGAGCGAAGGAACATATTGCAAAATAAAATGTATCCCGCCTACATTTAGTCCGGTACAATGGAGCTCTATCTTAACAGGCACAAATCCGGGCAAACACGGTATCTTTGGTTTTCAAAAACCGATTCACAGTAACGGTAATGGCGGCAGACAGAAACAAATTTATAACCGGACTGACTGTAAGAGTCCAACGTTTTATGACATTCTTTCTCAAAAGGGGAAAAAGGTGGGTCTTATCAATATGGTTATGACCTATCCCGCATCAAAAATTAATGGATTTATGATAACCGGCATGGAGACACCCGATCTCAGTTCTCCTGGCATTTCCTATCCAAAGGGTCTAATCAATGAGCTGCGATCTATAGGTTGCAATTACCGTATTAGCGCAGGGGTTGCGGGGTTAATTATGCAGGGAGAAATAGATAAGGCTATTAGATCCCTTAACCAGGTTACCGATGAGCATATCAAAGCAACTAAATATCTGATGAAAAAATATGACTGTGATTTGATGACTGTTCTGTTCTCCCAAATCGATAATTGTGGGCATTACTTCTGGCAATTTCATGACCGGCAGCATCCCGAATACACAGAAAAGTATGGTGATGTTCTTTTGAAAGTCTATCAGAAGCATGAGGAAGTTTTGCAGGAATTGATGAATGAGTACCCTGATGCCACATTCATCATTTGCTCAGATCATGGAATGGGATTTAATTATGAAGCAAGATACTTTTTGAAGGAATTATTTGCGAGACTCGGCTGGTACGCTTCTTCTAATGAATCACGGGGAGACTTTAGCCTGAAAGAGGCATTGAATGCAAAGGTAAGAAATATCTACTGGTTTATCTACAAAAATGTTCCTATGCGGTATAAACGGAAAATCGCCGGGTTATTTCCGTCCTTACGAGGACGGGTAGAGACCATAGTGGACGGTCTGGATTGGGATAGTTCAAGGGTATATTCAAATGATGACTTTTTTTCTATCTATATTAACAGGAACAGCGTGGATGGAGAAGATGGTTCAACCTCATCGGGCAAAGCATTTAAAGCTTTTCGAGATGAGATCATAAATAAATTGTATTCCCTTGAAGAAGTAGGCACAGGCAAGTCTATTGTGAAAAATGTGCTTACTCCGGATGATGTCTATTTTGGCGACTGTATAGACGATGCGCCGGACGTGATAATTGAATGGGCAGAAGTGAGACTGAAAAACGGAATACGGTGTGGAGATATTACAATACTGCCAGAGGAGATCAACAAGAGCAACCTGGAAACAATATTAAGTGGAGAGCACCGGCCCTATGGAATTTTGCTTATGAAGGGGAAGATGGTTCAAAAGGACCAAAGGTTAGCAGATGGCAGCATTATGGACATAGCCCCAACGATCCTATATCTTGCCGGTCAGCCAATTCCACAATCAATGGATGGAAAAGTACAGTCAGGTGCTTTTGATAAGGCTTTCATAAAAAGCAATCCATTGAAGTATACCGATGTTAACCAGGAGGACCGGGAAGAAGAGGCATTTAACTTTTCGGTCGAGGAGTCAGAAAAAATTAAGGAACGTTTACGGGCTCTGGGGTATGTAGAGTAATTAATTCTTATCTATTGGAATCGTAAATGATTTTGATAGAGATTCATAGTGTAGCTACTATTGCAAAAAGTTGGTGAATAAAAAGTCAAATGGATAGGCCTGTATTCTTAATATCATTTGATTGTGAAGGAAAGTGGGGGGTTGCGGATGGCATAACAGATCATTATCGCAATACTCTAACGAACCGAAACCTGAATCTGGCCTATCAGAGGTTAGTTGACATATTAGACAATCGGGGGATTAAGGCAACATTTGCTTTCGTCGGAGCGTTCACTATGTCATTCGATGAATATCAGGAAAACCGGTTTTTGTTCAACGATATTCTGATTGACGGAAAAAACTGGCTGGCCAATTTCAGAAGCGACATGGCAATGAATGATTACGATGGCTGGTTTAATCCAATGCCTTTTGAGCTCGTTAAAAGTAGGCAAAGGCATGAAATTGCATCGCACGGATTTTCACATCTACCCTTGGGTGAAAACTTGATCTCAGAAGAAGATTTCCTCCTTGAAATGTCGTCTGTTTCCAAATTATCGGAGTTGAAAAGTTCATCGTTTAAAACTTTTGTATACCCCCGAAATATTGTTGGATATCCTCACATGCTTGGTGCTTCGGGTTTCATCGGATATAGAGACAGTCTGTATGACGAGGGTACGAAACTAAAAAGGATTCGTGACTGGTTTAGTGAGTTGAACATAATGCAATCTGCACAGGCACATGGAAGAACTGAGCAGAATATAGTAAAAATACCACCTGCTTATTTCCTTAACTGGCGGGCTAATCTGAGAAAAAGGATCCCGCTATCTGTAACCGTTCACAGATGGCATAACATCATAAAAAAAGGAATAGAAAATAGTGGCGTGATTCACCTGACTTCTCATCCCCAGGATTTTATAGCTGGGAATGATCAATATCATTTATTTGATGAAATACTGAAGTTCATTGTCAACAAACAAATGAATGGTGAAATTCTAAACTTAACTCTATCTGAATACAGCAACAATATAGTAAGAAAAATACACAAAAGAAAGGCTGGGGGTGCGTGTTATTAATATAATGCGGTAGAGCAAGACGTTCTTTTGAACAGATAATTATAAAGAGTTGTTTGTCAGTTACGCTCCATCTGTTTTAACACACTCCGGTTAATTTCAATCACAGGAAGATGATTAAGACAATCCAGATTGTAGGAAATGCCAGGTATGGTGGCGCAACGAACCTTATGCTTAAGTGGTGTGAATACCTGCTTGAGCGTGGCCATACAGTTGATGTGCTTAGTACGGACAAGACAATGGTCAGTGAATTACGTAAGCTTCCAGATATTCAGGTTTTTGATTCTATTTTTATTCCGAGAGAGATAAGACCCATTGCTGATTTACGTGCTTTTCTTCAGATTTATTTCCTGCTTCTTCGTAATCGGTATGATGTTGTTCACACCTACACAGAGACGCCGGGATTTCTCGGCAGAATAGCTGCTCGCTTGGCAGGTGTGCCGGTTATAGTAAATCACCAGGGAGGATGGCCAATAAATGAATATTCTTCTCTCTTTGAGCGATTTTTGTATACCCCGCTAGAATATCTGGCAATACTGGCCTCAACCAAAAACATATGCGTTAGTCATGCTGAAGTCCATATGGCTCATAAACTTCATATCGCACCTCATCGCAAACTGGCAACTATAGTCAATGGAATAAATCCTGATCCTTTCATTACTGCAAGCCGGAACGGCGCGGGCAAGAACATACGGACCCGTTTAGGAATTGACGACAAACACTGTTTGATTGGCAGCACCGGAAGACTCGTACCAGTAAAAGATATTGGAACACTAATCCGATCATTAAAACTCCTGAAGTTTTTGGTCCCGGAAATCCCTGTTACTCTCTTATTGGCAGGTGCCGGTACAGATCAGGACAAACTGGAGAATTTAGTCTCATCACTGGGACTCACCAAAGAGGTACGTTTTCTCGGATTTGTTAAGGATATTTCGGAGTTTTTGGCAGGAATTGATATCTTTGTAACAACTTCTCTTTCTGAAGGACTCTCCATATCACTTCTTGAAGCTATGGCTGCAGCACGACCTATCGTGGCGTCATCAATTCTGCCCAACACAGAATTGATCGAGCACGCTGTTACCGGTTTGATCGTTCCGGTAAAATCCCCTGATAAAACTGCCAGGGCAATTGCCCGTTTTATTCAGAAACCAGATCTTGCCCAAAAATGCGCAAAGCAGGCCAGAGAAAGAATACTAAAGGACTATACCATTGATCGTATGTTTCAGGAAACCTGGAATCTGTATAATGATCTGCTCAATGAAGGAAAGGCGGTCAAGCTTGTTTCAAAGCAGAACGCATGATGTTGTCTGTCTCTAATCAGATAACACACCCACTACGATGATCAGTTGCCTCTTCTGATAATCTCTTTTGATACCCGCAGGCATTCACGTAGCTATTTCCCTGGAATGAATATTTACTTGAAGAATATCTTAGGCAGAAATTCAGATGATTATTAATGGAAAGATGAACGTACTGTGCTTGAATGCGCATCCGGATGATTTGGAAATAATGGCTGGAGGAACTATTGCCAAATGGATAAATGAAGGACATCATTTCCACGTTCTGACTTTTACCGATGGTGTCTGGACATCACCTGACGGGATCGTAATGAGAGATAGGCAGGAAGCTTTAATGGAAGAGAAGAAAGCGGCAGATGTCCTTGGATATACGGTAGAAAATCTTCAATACCAGGCAATGGAATTGAAGTTTCAGGATAAACATGTATGTGAAGTTCTGCAACGTATTGATAAACTGAAAATTGACACTATATTATGTCCCTGGGAAAAAGATTTACATCATGACCATGAGGTTGTTTCACGTATAGCCATGTCAGCAAGTCGCAGAATCCCCAGGCTTATTATGGGACAAATAAACTTTTATTTAAGGGACTTTTTTACTCCTAATTTATTTGTTGATATAAGTGCTACCTGGACAAAAAAGATTGAATCATTAAAATGCTTTAGAAGTGAATGGGGACGAAATGGGAATGGGTGGTATGAGTATCTAGATGATACCACTCGTCAGTACGGAAGGATAATCGGGGTTGAGCGTGCTGAAGGATTTGTTTCCCGAAAGTTTTTGCTCTGATTAGCACATGATATTCCAAGGAGTTATGAATATTACCTTTATATCAGAAAGCATTCATAATTCTATTAAGTATAAAAGCATTTATTTTACAAGAATGAGAACCACCTTCTTATTATTTGGGATAGTTGTTATTCTTCCGTTCTTATCTGGAGGGTGTAATAGAAGCAAGGGGATTAGCGAGGAAAGGAGAACAACAAAAATTGCTACTCCATCCATCGTATGGATAGTAGACGGGATGCAGCGAGTGAAAAGGGATGAGCCCGCAGGCACAGGGACAAGCATCGAACTGTTTGCTGCCAGAGGTGAATACGAACCATTTCAGATAATTATCAGAGCTCCTCAGGGCGGTCTCAATAATGTAAACGTTCTGGCTCAAGATTTGACCGGTCCGGGGGGGCAGAAAATTACGAAAAACAATATTACCCTTTACAGAGAACACTACATTTACCTCAGTCAGGGAAGCAGTGACTGGGGAGGGTCAAACAGACCCTTAGGTCCTGGATGGTATCCGGAACCACTTATTCCCTTTGTAGATCCCCAGACAGGGCAGGATCTTTCAGGGGCACAGCTGGACGCGGTTCCATTC
>Ga0209536_100009275_pt1 | contig 14636 bp, 15 predicted proteins | sample DeeMarSeWOR28_12_FD_187461 | JGI IMG/M metagenome (GOLD analysis project Ga0209536, IMG submission 187461) | Marine sediment microbial communities from White Oak River estuary, North Carolina - WOR-2-8_12 (SPAdes) (version 2) | ecosystem: Environmental > Aquatic > Marine > Intertidal zone >...
TATATAGTACTAAGAGTACAGGACAATGAAAATGAGAAGCTAAGTGCAAATGCCAAACTCTAATATCTGAATGCTAAACAAATTCAAAATACTAAGTCTCGAATGTTTAGAACGACAACCCCATGGGCTACAAGCCCATTATGCTGAACACCCTCGCGTGAGGACGCTCAGGAATGCACCGTTTCGAGAATTTGGTCATTGGAATTTCGGTATTGTTTCGGACTTAGGGTGTAGTGCTTCGGATTTGCGAAATACAATTCGTTTTGTTGGATTGAGCCATGGAGTTGATTGATGATTGATTTTGGATTGGATGTTAAGAGCGGGGTACCCTTTCATAGGCAGATCGTCGACCAGATCAAGTACGGGATCGCCTCGGGTCGGCTGCTGCCGGGTGAGCAGTTGCCCACGGTGCGGGAGTTGGCCGTGCACCTTCAGGTCAACCCGAATACCGTGCGAAAGGGCTATTCGGAGCTTGAAATACTGGGGATCCTGGATACTCAGCAGGGGACTGGTACGTTTGTCGGCCGCAGGGAGGTGGAAATCGGCGAATCTGAGAAAGAGCGGATGCTCGAGCAGATCTGCAGTGAACTTGTCGCGAGGGGCAATCAGTACGGCTTCACGCTAGAGGAAATTGTAGCTAATTTGCAAAGGAGAATCGAAAATGGCGGCTAAGAAGAAACAAGAGAATTCGAAGCTCGTGCGCGAGTACGCCGAAAGTAAGGCGGCCAGGACCAGAGATGCAAATATCAACTGGGTGGACGTGAAAGAACCGGGCATCAATTGGGTGGCGCTTCTGGTCGCGACGGTTGTGGCCTTGATCGGCACGGGACTGAACAGGCTTGTCACGGGCGACTGGCTCGTGGCAAACACGCCCGTGGTGGTGACAACGGTTCTGCTGAGTGCTCTGTGCCTGTTCTCGATTAAGATCGCCAGCCACTGGGAGCGGGTGATCTTGCTGCGCTTGGGCAATTTCCACAGGTTGCGCGGGCCGGGACCGTTTCTGATGATTCCAATCATCGAGACACTGGCGCAGGTGGTGGACATGCGGATCCGCTCGACGGACTTCAGCTCGGAATCGACGCTGACCAAGGATACCGTGCCGGTCAACGTCGACGCAATATGCTTCTGGATGGTCTGGGACGCGAAGAAGTCAATTCTGGAGGTGCAGAACTTCTATCTGGCGATTGTGCTGTCGGCTCAGACTGCGCTGCGGGATATCATCGGAACGCACAGGCTGGACGAGTTGCTGACACACCGCGAACAGCTTGGCAACAAGCTCAAGGAGATTCTGGACGAGAAGACCAATCCCTGGGGGATTACGGTGCAGTCGGTGGAGATCCGCGATATCATTATCCCCAAGGCGCTCGAGGATGCGATGAGCAAGCAGGCCCAGGCCGAGCGGGAACGCCAAGCGAGGATCATACTCGGGACGGCCGAGACCGAGATCGCCGAGAAATTCGCCGAGGCTGCCAAGCAGTACGAATCCAACCCAGGAGCGATGCACCTAAGGGGGATGAACATGCTGTTCGAGGGGCTCAAGGAAAAGGGCTCGATGATTATCGTGCCGAGTTCGGCCCTGGAGACGATGAACCTCGGGGCTATTGGCGGGCTAACCGCCCTGGGCCAGGCCAAGAATGTCGACTAGCCGGGCCAGAAATTGCTGTCGGCAGCGCGGCCTGTAGCGACACGAGTGCGATGGAAGAGAAAGTTGCGGCATGTGCCATTTGCGATTGACTGCTGACTGTTGAACTGCTATATTGTTGCCGCGCCAGCAGGCGGCGATGAGTCTGCTGGGACATTGAAATCGCCGAAGTGGCGGAATTGGCAGACGCGCGGGATTCAAAATCCCGTCCTGGCAACAGGGTGAGGGTTCGACTCCCTCCTTCGGCATTGCCTCATCTCCGATGCGCTAGCTGTTGCGATAGCCCGGAAATTCCTTCCACTAAGGACACCTGCAAGAATTATTACCCGCTGTCAGCGTGGTGTTGGGGGCAGTCTCGCCTGGTACAGGCAAACGAGCCGACGGAGGATTCCCAACTTCTTCTTGACGGAGAAGCCGCAAATATGGTACAAGAGAGCCGGTAGAGTTTGTGGGTCTCCGGCATTCGCTTCAACGTGGACGCCGAGCAAAAATCCACAGGTGTTTCGTTGTCCGGCTCGGAAGTTGGCGCTGTCTGCCGGCAGTTCAGGCACGCTTTATGTTGGCGACATCAGACTATATCGGCCCAGATAGCAACCATTGGCAAGGCACCGCTGATATAGCAGATTGGCACCAAGGGGCCTGTACCGAATAACTCGGTACAGGCCCCGATTGTTTTTGAACAATCCCAGCACTCTCTGTCATTTCGACCGAGCGAAGCGAGTGGAGAAATCCGGCCACAAGTAGAGGCACAGCAATAATCGCCGGCCAGATATCTCGGCATAGCCTGCCCTTACCAGGACAGAATTCACATCCCAGGCTTGCCGAATGAATAGCGGATGACGCCGTGCGGGCAATTGTCGGCACAGGAGCCACAGAGAATGCATTCGGTGTGCAGCATCGACTCGGCCTGGACCATCTTCGCCACCTCCAGACTCATCGGGCATACCTTTTCGCATCGTTTGCATTCCGAGCACTGGCTCCTATCAGATTTCAGATGCAGGGCGGGTACCTTCAGCATGCGCCCGAGCTTTGTCCCGATTATCATAAATGGCGCCATCCAGCAGCCGTAGTGACAAAAGCCGCGTCTGCCGGCTGCCAAGGCCAGGATCATGATGACACCTGTCACTATGAAATAGATGATGTACGCCCCGGGCTCGACCACCGACAAGCCGTACCGCGTCTGGTAGAACAAATCCACCTTCTCGAATCCTCCGGCCGATATCGCAGTGATCGTGATGATGGCAATCCACGGTATCCAGATGATCCACTTGATCCAGTTGTACCGATTGCTCGCCTTCTTGTCGCTTACCAGCGTGCAGGCCTCCTGCAATCCCGCCGCCGGGCATATCCATCCGCAACACAGCCTGCCGAGCGTAAATGCGCCAACCAACTGCAGAGCAAAGGCGACGAAGCTTCCCACGATCAGCCCTTCACCGGCCCCAATGATGATCAGCACGGGCGAAAAATAGAATATGGTTGCCGGGAAAAGCAGAAACGAAACCAATATCAAAGCTCTTCTGGTTCTTTGCCTGTTCATTGTCAATTGACATCATTAGGATCGGGATTGTCGACCAAAGCAAGGAAAAAGACAAACCCCTGCCTGGTGGAGTTTGTAGGTGAAGATGAAAAGCAGGGGTCTGGATGTCACCGCATAATAGGGCCACAGCCGACCGATGGGCTCCATTTACTATTTAAGACGTTCCTCGGCCGGAAACGTTACAGTTGTTTCTCAAAAAAAGACCGACGCGGTAAGAAGGAGCCCATGTCAGTTGCGACACAAATGCCGGCTTGGGGCAGTGACAAAGAGATTTGCAGCGTCGGTAGAGCTGTCAATCGCAGATCATCCAGTACCGCCCTGCCGCACGTTTGATCTTTGTGGAGATGCCGTAGAGACGCCGGATAAGCTCCGGGCAGATGACTTCTTCCGTCAAACCGCTCTCGATAATCCGCCCGTCGGCGAGGACCAGCGATCTTTCAAAAACTGGCATGATCTCCTCGATGTGATGGGTGACGAGTATCAGCCCCATTTCACGCTGGATTTCGGCCAGGTTCTGGATTGAAGCCAGCAGCAGTTCGCGACCGCCGGGATCCAACCCGGCGCAAGGCTCATCAAGGATCAACAGAAACGGACGGGCCATTCGCGCCCGCGCAATAAGCACTCTCTGCTTCTCACCCTGTGAGAGCGTTCCAAATTCCTGCTCGGCGACGTGAGCACAGCCCATCTCGTCAAGATACCTCCGGGCCCTGGCGAAGTCGGCGTCACCCGGCTCTTGTCCGGCGAACTGGCGAAGTCCCAGTTGTGCGAATTTTCCGGATACAACTGTCCGGGCGACAGCTTCGCCCGGAGGGATTTGATCCGTGAGCGAAATCGTGACCCAGCCGATACTCTCTCTGAGCTGGCGCAGATTGACAAGGGCCTGGCCCTTTCGATAGATCTCCCCGCCGGCGTTGGCCCAGATGTAGCCGCAGGCAATTCTCAGCAGGCTGGTCTTTCCCGCACCGTTGGGCCCCAGGACAACCCAGTGCTCGCCGGCCCGCACCTGCCAGCAAATCTGATCGAGAATCAACCTGCCGCCAATCCTGTAACTGACATCGCGAATGTCGAGTATCGGTGGTTCCATAAGTCCGAGCAACTGATCCGTTTATCCCCACCCGGCCAACGCCGCCGAGCTTCATCTGCGATGAGGATAGCGACCCTGCCGTGAAAACTCAAGTCTTTGCCGTTTGACCGTCAGATCATATTATTGCAATTGGCCGAGGGTTTTGATAGTACAGTGGAAAAGGAACGCGGAAGAATTGTATGCAAAGCGTCAGTTTGAAAACTTCAATGGAGATGCGATCATGACTATCAAGACCGATCCCAAGAGTTTGGTCGTCGGAGCCGCCGTAGCTGTCGTCGTGCTTATGTCGATGGGAATTGCACGCAGAGACCAAGACAGCACGGGAGACGCGGACAAGACCAATTCGCTGAAAGGAAAACTCAGCGCGGTCGAACAAAGGCTCTTCCAGAAGCTGACCACGCCTCAGCCTGGCAGGTTTCAAGTCAAAACCACCGAGCACTATGCCATCATGCTCGATACCGCTACGGGCCAGGCATGGAAATACTCTCTTGCTACGAGCAGAGAGGTCGACCTTTGCCCAGCAAAGATCAAACCGGCCGCCGATTAGATCCCGGCAATTACTGGAGAAGTGCTAGTTCAGAAACACCAAGCTTGTCAACTGCGACTCGACCGGAATGACCATCGACGGCGTGCTTGTAGCAGACATGCTCAAAAAGCACAAGAAGGCAGATTCAAAATCGTAACAAATAAAAGGAGTTGCCATGAAAACACTTCGACATGTTGGATCACTGGCATTTGTGCTGGGGTTGTTTGTCACTATATTTGCCGGCGTGCCGTGGCATGTGCTCGTAGCCGATGAACCGGCGCCCGTGCCATGGTGGCTCAGGATCGCGATCTTCTCACTGCTTGGCGGGATTCTCGTGGTTCTGGTGACAGTGGCACTCGAGCAGAAGATGGTCAAAGTCCCGAGCGAAGCGCCGGCACCTCTCGAGCCGGATAGCTCGGTTCTGGTGTTGAACTCATCGGAAATTCCAGGCCGCCGGGCAACTGAGGTTCTCGGCGTCGTTCAGGGACATACGGTGTTTGCCATCTGGCTGGGCAAAGATCTGTCGGCACTGATTAGACTTATCCTCGGCGGCGAGTTGACCGAGTACACCGAGATGATGGGCCGAGCGCGAACGATGGCGACCAGCCGGATGATCGCCAGGGCAGCCGATCTTGGAGCCGACGCGATCATCAACGTTCGCTATATGACCACTAGTGTCGTCGGCAGTGCGGCCGAGCTCTTGGCGTACGGCACGGCCGTCAAACTCGGCGAATAGACCACCTTGTGAAACGTGTGGGCTCAACGATGAAAAAGCGAATCCTGATTACCGGGGCAACCGGCTTTGTCGGCAGGCCGCTGAGCCTTGAGTTGGCGAAGGCCGGCTATGAGGTGGTGGCGCTGAGCCGGCGGAGCGACGAGGCTCAGAAGATCTTTGCCGGGCGCGTGAAGGTTGTCGAATGGGACGCAACCACAGCGAGCCGATGGCCCGAATGGACCGACGGTGCGCTGGCGATAGTAAATCTGGCCGGCGATAATATCGGCGCTGGGCGCTGGATCGAAAAGAAAAAGAGGCTGATTCTGGAGAGCAGGTTGAACGCGGGCGCCGCTGTCACTGAAGCGATCCGCAACGCCGAGCACAGGCCACAGGTCTTGATCCAGGCCTCCGGCGTCGGCTTCTACGGCGACCGGGGAGATGAGCTGCTCGACGAAGACTCCTCGAACGGAGTCGGCTTTCTTGCCGACGTCGCCCGGCAGTGGGAGGCCTCGGTCATGGAGGTCGCAGGCACCGGTGTCAGACTCGCGACAATCAGGCTCGGCGTCGTGCTCGGGCCCCACGGAGGGGTCATGAGCCGGCTGATACCGCCGTTCAGGTTCTTCGTCGGAGGCCATCCCGGCTCCGGCAGACAATGGCTCCCGTGGGTCCACATCGATGACGTTATCGGCGTTGTTCAGTTCCTCATCGAAAGCACCGACTGCGAGGGATTTTTCAACGTGACGGCTCCCGACCCGATCCGGTCGAAGGATTTCTATGATCTGTTGGGAAAAGCGATGCACCGCCCCGCTATTTTTCCGATGCCTGCCTTCGCACTCAAGCTGGCGCTCGGCGAAATGGCAACAGAGCTGCTGCTGCCCAGCACAAGAGTTGTCCCGAAAAAGCTGCTCGAGGCCGGCTACGAATTTCGATTCGGCGATCCTGCAGCAGCCTTTAGTGACATCCTCAAGACAAAAGTCACATAAGAATCACACGAATTCTGCCTTCAGCGCATGAACGGTTCGATACCCAGTGATGTCGTCCCACGCGTCGCTGTCATGCCGCACAGAATACGAACGACAACGCCAAAATTGCAGAAGAAAACACCGATTTTTTTCAGGTTTCCTCGTGCCGGATTCATTGAAGTTGCCCTACCCAGGCCAATTCTGTATGATATACCCTTCAGGGTAGTAAATTCCCGCGAGTGAGATCATAAGTTGTGATTTTAAAGCTACTTACCCGCGCAAGAACGGGAATTTTCAATCAGGAGCAGTATAACGGAGAGAATCGGTAACGCCCAGCAAGACAACGAGCCTGTCATGAACCAAGACCATGCAAACGGTGACAAAACTCTCTCAATTCGACCCGCCGAAGAGCGGGATGCCGACCTCCTGGCCGATCTGGGGGCCCACACCTTTTCCGATGCCTACTCATGCACCTTGCCCCGTGAAGATCTGGACGATTATCTTCGCAAGGCGTTCAGCCGCGAGCAGATGCTCGAAGACATGACGGACCCCGACGTTCTGCTTTTTCTCGGCTTAGTTTCGAATACGCCTTGCGCCTATATAAAACTGCAGCCCACCGGCCCGAGCCAACGAGCTGTCGGGACAAACCCAATTGAGCTGCTTCGCCTGTACGTGCTGGCCGGCTGGCAAGGTCACCGAATGGGCACGGCTCTTTTGGATGCCGGCCTCAAGGCGGCCAGGGACAAGGCGTACAAGAGCTGCTGGCTGAAGGTTTGGGATGAGAATACCAAGGCCATAGACTTCTATAGAAAAAAGGGATTCGCCGTTGTAGGTAATGAGCCGTATCCGGTCGGCAGCACATCCAGAAATGTCGTCTTGATGGCCCGCTCTTTGACCGAATGAGACCTCGCCACATCCGGCGAGGCTTAGATCGGCCAAAAATGATCCTCATTTCTCCTCGTTCCTACGGGCAAGCCCCCCACCTTCCGCTCCCTGCCGACTTTAACCTTACATAAGGCGCGGCGACAGCTTGAACTAGTGAAACATCCCAGGATTGGCGGCGGGATTGATATTGCTTTTGACCCATTGGGCAAATCCCTCTGGATTGTCGGAATGAACATCAAGAGATACACTTTGGATCTGAGATTGCTATTCAAAATAAGGCTGCCATTCAGTAATTCGAACTCTGGCGCCCTTTCGGTTGACCTGAATCCTGACGGTTCGGCCCGGGTCGCCGGAAGAAATGCCCGTGAGCGAGAGGTTGCCGGCAGCAAGTTGGTCAATATATCGCCGGCAGGCCAACTTTTGAGCGTCATAGATTTGGATTTTTGCCCACAACGCGTTCGGTTAGACAGATCTGACCGAAGCGACCGGACTGCCGGTAGAGTACGTCGGCAGCACTATTCTCGAATCGGCGACAAACGGCCCGAAACCGTGGCCGATTTGGACAAACTAATTGACATCGGCGTGGAAAGCTGCACCCGAAAATACGACTCAGAGGGCATACTCCTGGTCAAGAGCACCCAGGGCGGCACGTCAATCGAGGTGGATCCATAGGACGGCTCGGCATGGATCAAAGGCGGCAGGAGCACATTGTACTGCTCCAGCACGGGCGCGAACCTCGCCACATGCGCCGGCGTCTCCAGCGGCCAGAAGTGGCTCGCCGTCATTCCGTAGGATTTGAGAGCCGGGTCAATCGAGCCGCGGCTCAATGAAATCACCGAAGGTCAAGACCAACGCGGTGACAAGACCGCTCGATCTCATGCCAAAATCAGGCGCTGCTCCGACAAAGACCGCCGAGAGTCTTTGTGAGACTGCCTGCCGGGCTGTTCTCTGCGCCGAATCGGTTAAGAAAACCGTGCTGGCCTCGAAAGCTCCTCTGTATTTGTAAATGCTTGGGTAAACACGAATTAGTCCCTCGGAGCAACGGTCCCATAATAGAATTTTGACAAAAATAGGAAAAAAGTGTAGCGAAAGGTTGACTATGTGGGAGAAAGTGGTATAATGCCCCACCTTGATTGAGTTTAGTGGGACCAACGCCATGCTATTGTTAACAGGCGAATACCAGCACGTTGTCGACGGCAAGAGCCGAGTCCTGATCTCGACCAAGCTCAGGAGCCAGATCGACGTCGACGAGCACGGCAGCAATTTCTACCTTGTCCTCGGCGCCAACGGCATACTTTGCCTGTATCCTGAAAAATACTTCGAGCAGATCGCCCTTGCTGTCGCCCCGGGAGTTGCGGCGCCGGACGAGGCAGTGGCGTTCGAGCGAATGAGCTTCGCCTTGGCCAGCAAAATCGAACTGGACAGCCAGGGAAGATTGCTCCTGAATGAAAGACTGCGAAAGAGGGCCGGCCTGAAAGACCAGATCACACTGGTCGGTGTCAGGGACCACATAGAATTGTGGAACAACGAAAGCTGGGAACAATATGTCTCGAACCACATGGCCCAGTATCAGAAGCAAATGTCGCAGGCACGACAGGTTGTCCTGCAGAAGCAGAATGAGCAACTCTGACCTTTGGAGACAAGACAGAATGATTGGAACGGATTCGAACCATTGTCGGATTGTAGCTGAAAGTCTCGCCGGGGAGAGAGGGGTGGACGAACAAACCCTTGCTTCGCTGGCAATACTCGATGACCGGCTTGAAAGACTGAAGAAAGTTGACGAGGCCTTTTCCGGCGTGGTGTTTTCGAACGCGGTAGAGCAGCTTCGAAGCCGCAGTAGCAAAATCGCCGTCGGTTGATCGGCGCTTTCCGACATATGTTGGCCGCCTCGGCAGCTCACAACAGGCCACCGGGGCGATACAACGCGAGGATATTTGGCATACGAGACAAGTGAATGGTTCGACAGTAGAGCATATTCCGGTTCTTGCCGAAACGCTGGCTGAGCAGATAAACTTGCCACCGGATGGTGTGATGGTCGATGCGACCATAGGACAGGGAGGTCACAGCTTTCTGCTCGGCAAAACTTTGGGCCCCGAGGCGGTTATCGTGGGTTTTGATATTGATAACGATGCTGTCCGACGGGCCCGAAGTAAATTGGAGGCTCTTGCCTGCAAGGTGATTCTCGTTCATTCGAATTTCTCGGCCATCAGCGAGAAGCTGCACGAACTTGGTATAGAGAAGGTCGACTTTGTCCTGGCCGATTTGGGTGTAAGCTCGGCGCAATTGGCCGATGCCGAGTTGGGGCTGAGTTTCCAGGCAAATATGCCCCTTGATATGAGATTAGATAAAAGATTAGAGCACACCGCTGCCGATATAGTTAACGAGGGGGATGAGAAAACGCTGGCCGATCTTATTTACAAGTTCGGCGAAGATAGGGCCTCGCGGCGGATCGCCCGCTTTATCGTGCGGCAGCGCAGGATTGAGCCGATCACTACAACGGGCCAACTTGCACAGGTGGTCTGCAGAGCGCTGGGAAGAAAGAAGCCGGGCCGAAGAAGCAGGACGCACCCGGCGACCAGGACCTTTCAGGCGCTGAGAATCGCCGTCAATGACGAGCTGAGGAATCTGAAGCAACTGCTCGCTTCGGCACCTAGGCTGCTTAGAAAGGACGGTTATGTGGCAATCATCAGTTTTCACAGCCTCGAAGATAGACTGGTGAAAAACGATTTCAAACAGAATGCCAACGCCGGCATTTACAGGATTCTAACGAAAAAGCCGATCGTGCCCACTCGCCAGCAGGTCCTCGAAAACCGGCGGGCAAGAAGCGCAAAACTGAGGATAGCACAAAAACAGTAAACCTTCTCGTGCATTGCACAAGAAAATGGAGTGTCTTTATGACTTCAGATGCAAAGATTGGATTATTGTTGGGTTTGGTATTCATATTCGTGATCGCATTTGTCATTAACGGTCTGCCCTCTTTCAGAAACGCCACAAACAGCAGCGAACTGACCACCAATATGGTCAGCTCGCAGCAAGAAAACTGGGGCATCGGCACCAATGAGCGCAAGGTTCAGGGCGATTTCAATTGGACCGGCAAGTCGATTGACGAGCCAGTCGAAGAAGAAATCCCGTCGCCGCCGGAGGAAGAGGAAAAAGAAGATATTCGCTTTGAAATGCCAATCCCGGAGGACATCGCAGTCGTCGAAGAGACCTCGATCGGGATTACCCCAGAGCTGATCGAGCAAACCCTGGCACCGTCAAACGATCCGGTCGTTCAGGAATCGCCCATAGCCGAGCCGATTGGCTCCGAATCCGTCGAGACGATCGTTATCGAGCTGCCGCCTGCCGAGAAGAAACCCGAGCCCACCAAGCCTAAGCCCTCCAAGCCAGTTACACCGAAGGTCTACGTTGTCTGCGACGGCGACACCCTGGCCTCGATAGCCAAGAATTTCTACGGACCCAATGAAGGCAACAAGATCGCAAATGTCCTGAGAATCTTCGAAGCCAATCGTAACTCGCTCGAGTCAATGCACAAAATTGGTGTCGGCCAAAAGATCATCGTGCCGATGCTGAGGACGTCAAAGCCGGATAATAGCAAAACCGAGAGCACTTTTGCGGACTCCTTATTCGAGAAGGCAAATCAGATCGGCAGAAAACTCCTATCGAGCGACAAGACTGAACCCAAAGTAAAACAGCCCAGACAATACGTTGTGCAGGAAGGAGACACGTTATGGCGGGTCGCTGCCGCACAACTCGGAGATCCCAGCCGATATAAAGAAATATGCAAGCTGAATGCCGACGTTCTGCAGGATGAGAACAGTCTCACCGTCGGGTTGCATTTGACCTTGCCGGCTCAGTAGGTCGCCGACAGGGACTCAAGGCAGGCCGGGAGCTGAACATCGGATACTAGTAACCGAGCACCAAGTGAAGACCCATAGACACATGTGATGTCCCAGTTTCGTTTTGTTCTTGTTGTTTTTTATTTTACGGCGGTCCTGATACTTGCCGTTTACCTGCGCAGCGCAAACAATAGCGTCTTCTATAAGCTTTCCCAGTACAACGCGCTGCAGAATCAGCTGAAACAGAAGCTTGGCGCCAAGCAACTCGAACTGGAGAGCCTGATAAACCCTTCCGCCCTTTCAAAGCGTCTTGAAGAGTCGAACGCCGGCGATTGAAACTTGAGAAACGTACGAGTAACAATCTTCTTTTCGTTGCTTTTGATAGTGTCATTGGCAGCACTGGGCGCGAGGTGTTTCTATCTTCAGTCCTTCAAGAGCGATTATTATTTTAACGTCTCTCTCAAACAGCAACGGGCGTTCAGGAACCGGCAGCCTCAGCGGGGCGTGATTCTCGATTGCCGGGGCAGGGTGCTGGCCGCCAGCAACGGGATACAGACGATTTTTGCCGACCCGAAAGAGATAGAAGACGCCAAGGAAACGTCCACCGAACTTGCCCCGATAGTGGACATGGGCGCACACATAATCTGCAAGCTCATCCTGGAAAGCAACAACCCGCGCTATGTAAGAATAAAGAATACAAGCGACGCCAATGAGTGCAGCGGCGCGCGCAGAATTCACGGGATAGGTACCAACCCCGGCTGGCAGAGGCATTATCCGATGGGACGCCTTGTCTCGAATGTTGTCGGCTTTACGAGCGTCGACAATCGCGGCCTGGAAGGCATCGAGTTGAAGTATGACAAGTCTCTCAGCGGCTCGCCGGCTCGGAACATATTCTTTGCCGACGTGCGCCGCCGGCCTATTCGTCCTAGAGAGCAGGATGGCGTCCTGACCAATGGCGTCGGAATCATCCTGACAATCGACTCGACCATCCAGCAATTCGTGCGGGACGAACTCATCAAGCAGTACGAAGCTTACGAGGCCGAGTCCGCCGTGGCGATTGTGGCCGAGCCGAGAAGCGGAGCGATCCTGGCGATGGTCTCGCTGCCTGATTTCGACCCTGCCAAAGTCGGCACGACCGATCCGAACAACTTCCGCAGCCGGACGCTTACCGATATGTATGAGCCGGGCAGTATCCTCAAGCCGATCGTCACCGCGATTGCCCTCGATGCCGGGGTAGTCAATACCACCGAGAAAATATTCTGCGAACACGGAGACTATCACGGCGAAGGCTTCGGCCGGATCGGCGAGTACAAGGAAGGATTTGGCGACCTGACGGTGCGCGAGATCCTGATCAACTCGAGCAATATTGGAATGGCCAAAATCGGACAGAGACTCGGCAAGGAAAGACTCTACGAAGGGCTCAAGCTTTTCGGCTTCGGCGAGAATACGGGGATCGAACTGCCCGGCGAGATCCACGGCTGGCTGAGCACGCCGGATGAATGGACCGGCTACAGCGTCACCCGCATACCGTTCGGCCAGGAAATAAGTGTCACCGCCATGCAGTTGATCCGAGCTTATTGCATACTCGCCAACGGCGGCCGTCTGGTGAGTCCGTTTCTGGTCAGGGCGATTGTCGACAGCAATGGAAAGATCACCGAGCTGAAGCGGCCACCGCCACCGGTTGGCTACATAGTCAAGAGCGAAGTTGCCAAATGGGTCGTGGGCGAGGCCATGGTCGGTGTAGTCAATGAGGGAACGGGCAAGAGGGCACAACTTGACGACTGGCAGGTATTCGGCAAAACCGGCACCGCAAACATAGCAAATAGCGACAGCAGAGGTTATTCCAACCGCGACTACGTTGCGTCGTTCATTTCCGGCGCCCCGGCTGAGAATCCGGCCATCGTCGTGCTGGTCTCAATCCGAAAACCCAACCGGTCGCTCGGGAAAGGCTATACTGGCGGAGTCGTTTCCTCCCCCGTAGCGCGTGAAATAATCAGAAGAACCCTGAAGTACCTCGGCGTCGAGTAGGGCTGCGACTTGCGACTGCGGTCTCGGCTTTGGCGCCTGTAAGAAAATGGCCAGGATAATTTACGCCGTCGCAGGGGAAGGATTCGGACACAGCAGCCGGTCACATCTAATAGGGCAGAGACTGCTCGATGCGGGCCACGATGTGATGTTCGTGGGCTCGCAAAAGTCACTTCTGTATCTCAAGCAGTATTTCACCGACCGAGTCCAGGAGGTTTTCGGGCTTTCATTTGCATTCGAGGGTGAGCGAATAGACAAATCCGAAACCCTAAAGCGGAATCTCTTGAAGCTGCCTGAGGCGAACAGGCAGAATGACGAGCTCTTCAAGAAGCACTTCGAACCGTTCGAGCCGGAGCTGGTGATATCGGATTTCGAGCCGTTCAGCGCATGGTGGGCCTGGAGGAAACACGTGCCTTTTATCAGTATCGATCATGAGCACATGCTCACCCTCTGCAAGCTGGACCACCCGGTCAAGAACTGGTTCTCTCGTCTGACGGCCAGTGTCGTCACCGAATGTCACTACGTGGGGGCAGTCGTCTACATTGTCATCAATTTCTTTAAAGCACCGTTGCGAATCGATTCTGCCGTCCTGGCGCCGCCGATCGTCAGGCCCATCGTCGGCGAGTTGGAGGCGACTGCAGGCGAGCACATTCTAATGTACTCGACAACAGGCACCGGCCGGGACCGGCTGCAGAAGACCCTCGGCAAATTCCCCGGTCAGACGTTCCTGGTCTACGGTTTTGACCAGGACCTCGAATGTGACAACTGCGTTTTCAAGAAGCGCTCGACCGAAGGCTTTCTCGCCGACCTCGCGGCGGCACGAGGAGTAGTAGCATCGGCCGGGTTCTCCCTGTTGAGCGAGTGCATGTACCTCAAGAAGAAAATGCTTCTGCTGCCGCTGGCCGGGCAATACGAGCAGATAATAAACGCACGCTACATAGAGCAGCTCGGCCTCGGAATCGCAGCCGAGAAACTCAACGAAGTTAAAATAGCCCGCTTCCTCGGAGAACTCGACAAGCCTATACCGACCGACGAGAGGATCATCTGGCCCGACAACCAGAAATTCTTCGACATCCTCCAGAGAGAGCTCAATAGACTCGAAACGCCCGTGAGCATTGAATTGTCAGAGTGACGTCACCGCAGGCGCTGCTTTGAATCTCGCCAGCCCAGAACCTCTGGATTTATGGGCAAGGCTATGTCATCCTTCGTATCGGTCTTGCCATCCGGTCCGGGACTGAGAATCTTCCTGTTATCGATATCAACGATATACTCTTCGCCGTAGGCACGGGCCTTCATACTCACTTCTTTGCCAAGCCTCTTCTTTAGAACAATCTGCAGAAGATCATCCTTTACCAATGTGTGGGTAGTTCTTGCCGGGTCTGCACCGCGGAAGAATCCCGCCGTTCCCATGGCCCGTGAGC
>Ga0209536_100009277_pt1 | contig 14633 bp, 11 predicted proteins | sample DeeMarSeWOR28_12_FD_187461 | JGI IMG/M metagenome (GOLD analysis project Ga0209536, IMG submission 187461) | Marine sediment microbial communities from White Oak River estuary, North Carolina - WOR-2-8_12 (SPAdes) (version 2) | ecosystem: Environmental > Aquatic > Marine > Intertidal zone >...
TCTGTTGGAATTTGTTGGTTTTAATCCAAAAAACTTTTGTTCGGAATTCTCTTGATCATAAAGTTCTGGAAATGCAAGACGCACATATGAAATAGATATTCGGTCAGCAACTCCGTTATCCGGGATGCTTACTCTACAAATCAAATTTCCACTTGAAATATCCGTCCATTCAAGCGTATCAATTACCTTTTCGGTATTTAAATAGTTAAAATTTACATCTGTTAGGGACCGAAGGTTATTAAGATCCGGGCCTACCGAAATATCAGCTTGATGGGCTAGATTATTCCCACCTGTGAGTAAGACCTCTAAAATTGGCTTAGGGCCAGAGATCACAGCACTATTCAGTGTTGAAAATGAAACATCCCGATATTGTCCTTGTCTGAAAGAAGGTCCCGTCCATCCTTCTCCGTAATCAAATACAGAAAGATAGGTTTCAGCACTTGGAACGCCAATTGGATATCTTAAACCATATGCATAGTTACTGGTTTGCAGATCAAGCTTATGTTCCAAGTGATACGATTCTGCTGGAAGATTGAGCACATTATTTTCTTTGAACCTGCCAATCCTTTTGCCATTTTCAGAAAGGCTCCACGTTAAAAAATAAGCTGTAGTATCGGAGTAGAAATTATAATATTTGTGGGGTTGAGCTTCGGACGTAATATATAATTCTTCATCAAGGGTACCATCATTCATAGTCCCATAAAATTCAATGTAATCTCCCGGATCAAAACTGGCATCATTTTGATTTTCTACAATAATTGCCTGTTCTTTCCCCCGATGAAATATTTTTATTTTCCTTGGATCGATGGTAGCAACAGGAAAACCAATAACCTGGAGCTCATTGTATGTTATCCGGTAAAATCCATCCTCAGCAGTGGAAAGTTTATAGTATTTCTGCGAATAATTGATCCATTCATTTCCGTATTCCTGTGCATTGATGAATGAACAAATCATGAAAACAAAATATATCGATAGTTGAATCCCTTTTTTCATCTAATCATTATCTGTATTTTGCTTTTGATCATTTAAGCCGATGGCCAGAGAAAAAACGTGCGAGTATAGTGCTTCGGCATTATCAGAAAAATCTGTCATGGCATAATCCACACGTAATGATTTAATTTTTACTCCTAATCCAAAATTTGGTTGCCATGTTGTGGCTGTAGCATTATTAAAATCCTTAACCTGCTGGAATTTCCCGGCTCCCAATCTTAAAAATGCGATGTTTGCATAATCCATTTCAATTCCCACCATTGGTGAGATAGACACAAAATCTGTTTTTAAGGCCACATTTCGTTTGCCATCAAATGTCATCTCAAAATCCATGGAGGTTAATAAACCCATTTTGTTCCCAAAAGCAAATCCATAGGTCGCCCCAAAAATGGCTCTTGGAAGTGTTACTTCTAATGATGAGACAGGAATTATATTCCCGGTTAATGCGTAAACATCTTCTACCAATTCAGAATTATGCGCCCACGCATTGAATGTACCTGTAATATCTCGGAGCATTAGGCCAAATTCCCATTTTCCCAAGGATTTCTGCACTCCGACATCCAAACCAAATCCCCATGCATTGGCAAATTCACCAACATTCCTGTGTACCACTTTAAAATTAGTTCCAATCCGAATGCCACCTAAGATCGCAAGTTTTCTAGCATAAGAAAATATAAATGCATAATCCGCTGCACTAAAGAATTGAATATTATCATAATTGATCGACCCATTGGCATCATATAAAAACCTGGTGTCTGGGATGTCATCAATGCCAAACCTGATAATTGAAAAACTCATATGGCTGATTGTATCAATTGGCATGGCAAAACCTATAAAATCATAATTGGCAATCCCTGCGAAATATTCAGAGTGCATTAACGAAACTTCATATTTATCCTGAATTTTCAATAATCCCGCAGGATTCCAATATGCCGACGTTCCATCCGAGACATTGGAGATCACACTATTTGACATACCAAGCGCACGCGCTCCTACACCAATTGACAAAAATTCATTGCTGTATTTTGGCGTGCTGACCTGCCCAAATATTAAAAATGAATAAAAAGAAAAAATTATTAAAAGTAAGCTCCTCAATACAGATTAATCATTAGTGATCCAACCCTGGATGCAAAAGTAATAACATCCGAATACTTTTTATCTCTGTGGTACTAAATCTGTAACCATTACTGAAAATTGATGCATACAAAATACATAATACAATGGAATAGTTATATTTTATGCCACTTTTATATAATTATTTAAAGAATTTTTAATACAAGCTAATATTTTTTACTTAGTACTTGGCCATACAAGGTACTATTTCGTATCATTAACCAAGAAACATACTGTATCATGGTTATGAAAGTTGAAAACACGCAGGTTCAAATGAGAAAAGGCATACTCGAATTTTGTATCTTACACATAATTTCGAGAGGAGAAGTTTACGCTTCGGATATGCTTGAAGAATTGACATCTGCAAGAATTATTGTCGTGGAAGGTACGCTCTATCCACTCTTGACAAGATTGCGTAAAGCCGGTCTTGTAGAATATAAATGGGTGGAATCAACCTCCGGACCGCCAAGGAAATATTATAAACTCACTGAAGAGGGATTTAAATTTTTAGGTCAGTTAGATAGCACGTGGGAAGAACTGATTGAATCGACCAATAAAATCATTAAAACTGATTCATCTAACAAAACGAATACCTCTAAATAAGCATAGAAATGAAAAAGAATATTAGTATAAATATAAGTGGAATCATATTTCATATTGAGGAAGACGGATATGATCAACTAAAAGGATATCTCGAGTCTATCAATAGATATTTTTCAACATTTGAAGACAGCCTGGAGATAATTGCCGACATAGAAACACGCATTGCTGAAATATTCCTTTCGAAGTTAAAAGATGGAAAACAAGTTGTCGCCCTTGAAGACGTAGAAGCCTTGATCGCAACCATGGGAAGTATTAAAGACTTCCAGGCGGCAGAAGAAGATGCTTCATATACTTCTTCCAAAGAAGATGTAAAAGAGGAGGAAGAGCATGCTGAACATTTATTTTCAAAAAAGCTTTATCGAGACAATAATCGAAAGCTATTGGCTGGTGTACTGGCTGGAATTGCGTATTATTTCAACGTCGATCCACTCTGGATCCGTTTATTGTATGTTTTATTATTCTTTGGTGTGTCGATTCTTCCGTCGATAGCAGGCTTTTTATTCCTGGCTTATATTGTCATGTGGATCGTGATACCGGCATCTGATGATCTGAAAGAGGAGAAAAAGATAAAAAAGATGTACCGTGATCCGGATGGTAAGGTTCTTGGTGGTGTTGCGTCTGGTATTGCCGCATATTTTGGAGTAGATGTGGTTATCATACGTTTATTATTCTTTGCCACCATCTTCGTTGCAGGCTCTGGTCTCATACTATATATCATTCTTTGGATAATATTACCTGAAGCAAAAACGCTTACTGACAAAATGGAAATGCAGGGTCAACCTGTTACACTAAGCAACATAGAATCCAACATCAAGAAAAGTTTGAATGTCAAGGAAGGAGAAGAGAATATTTTGGTTAAAATTCTGTTATTCCCATTTCGATTGATAGCCGCTTTATTTGAATTTCTTTCTCGAGCGCTGGGTCCCTTTATGTCATTTCTAGTCGAAGCACTGAGAGTAATCTTAGGTGTAGTGCTGGCAATATTAGGTATAAGTGGAGTTCTGGGTGTACTCATTGCGGCTGGGGTTTTAATTGGATTAATCGCAGGTGGTGATTTAAATATCATGTATCCATTACCATTTGAGATCATTAAAAATGACTTGGCTTTAATTCCTGGTATTGCATTGGCAATTGCTCTTATTATCCCATTCTTCTATTTGGCAATTCTCGGGTTTATGGTATTGATGAAAAAACAGGTCCTAAATGCAAAAGCAGGTTGGTCTGTATTAGCTATTTGGTTGGTGAGTATTATAATATTGAGTTTTACCATACCACCATATATTCGAAATTTCCAGGAAAACGGACGATATACAACGGTAAATCGATATAATCTTTATAATAAAACTGCTGTATTTAAGTTCAACGATATCGGAGAAGACGAATTTGATTTAGTTTCGCTTCGTATTCAAAGTCATCAGGATACGGTAATTAAGTTGGAACAGGAATTCTTAGCTTCAGGTCCAACAAGGAACGAAGCAGTTGAAAATGCAAAATTGATCAAATACGGATTGTTCGTAGAAGATTCTGTATTCAGGTTCAACTCAAGTCTGGAATTTCCTGAGAATGCCCGTTTCAGAAAACAGCATGTCGATTTAACTTTGTCTCTTCCATCCGGGCAAAAATTTATGCTGGATGAAAATATGAAATACCTTATTGGAGGCTTTATGTATCGAGAAGGATTTAGTAACAATCAAATGGAAGATAATATCTGGCAATTTGAGGGAGAGGAGTTGAAATGTTTGACATGTCCAATAGAAGAAAAGGTAGAAAGGAACCGTGACGCCACCTGGGATGTTTCAGGTTATAAACGCGAATATGACATTGATGACTTTTCAGATATTGATATCAACAGCGCATTTCGGGTAAATATAAAGCAGGGTGAAGAGTTTAGTCTGGTTATTAATGGAAGAAAAGAAGATGTTGACCATGTAGTGGTTGAAAAAACTGGAAGTACGCTCTCCATGGATTATAAAGGTGATGCTGCAAAGCTTAGCAGACAACGGAACGAAATCAACGTTTATATTGTCATGCCAGTGCTTACTGCCGTTAAGTTTGGAAGTGCAAGTAAAGTATATATCACTGATTTTGATGAAGATTACCTGGATATTTCATTAAATGGTGCTGCATATGCAGAAATGGAAATAAATGTAAATTCAATTAAGGCTAATATTGAAGGTGCTTCAAAACTTACCCTTTTGGGATCAGGGAACAGGTTAGATGCCATAGTTTCTGGTGCATCAACCTTAAATGCACTTGATTACGAAGTGAATGAAACGGAGGTAGAAACACATAGCGCATCCACTGCAAGAGTTTATGCCAGTGATCGGCTCATAATCAGAACCCATGGTGCAAGTAATGTCACCTATAGAGGAAATGCAGATGTCGATATCGAAAAAAGTGGTACCAGTTCTGTTAGAAAGGAATAGTTTAAATTTATCTTTGCACTCTAAGAGTCTCTGCCCTATAAATTACAGAGACTTTTTTTTGTATCTATATCATTTCATAAAAATCCTATCCTGATAGGTTGATAGGTTAGGCTGATATGACGATAATCGGATTTCTTTATCAGCAGAGGAAGGATCAAATGCCCTATACATAGCTGCTGAGAAATCAAAAATTTAAAGACTAAAAATCCGGATGTTATTTCAATATCATAGTAAAACCAAATCATTGTATAACTTTGCTTAATATCAAGCAATTGACAATAATATGTCCATAATATTATACAACATCACTTTTAACATAGAGCAGGAAATTCAAAGTGAATGGCATGCCTGGATGAAACACAAATATTTCCCTTTTGTCATGGATACAGATTTGTTTCTAGAAGTTAAAATGTTTCGATTACTTAAGGAAACTGAGAACGAGGGAATTACCTATTCAGTTCAGTTTTTCTCTGATTCATTAGAAAAAGTAAATGACTATCTTGAAAATTTCGCACCTCAAATAGTCGATAAACACAATCAGGCTTTTAAATATAAGCATGTTTCTTTCATGACTATCCTGGAATCAGTGGAGTAAATTATTATTAAATCAGGATTCCTGATCATAAATCGATGCTACCTTAGTTTATAAGATTACACGGTAATATGCCGACAAATATCAATTAATTGATAATTTCAAATCCAGTATACTTTCTCAACGCTCGAGGTATGATGATCCCTTCTTCGGTTTGATTATTTTCCAGAAGTGCCGCAACAATTCGAGGTAATGCCAGCGCGCTTCCATTTAATGTATGCAAAAGGGCAGTTCTCTTTTGCTCATTTTTATATCTCAATTTCAAACGGTTGGATTGGTAGGCTTCAAAGTTACTGACGGAACTGACTTCCAGCCATTTTTCCTGAGCTGCCGAAAATACTTCCATATCAAAGGTCATGGCAGAGGTAAAACCTAAATCACCACCACACAACATTACTTTTCTGAACGGTAATTCAAGTTTTTCTAACAATCCTTCCACATACGCACACATGCTATCAAGAGCATTATACGAATCTTCTGGTTTAGTGATTTGTACAATTTCGACTTTATCAAATTGATGCAATCTATTCAAACCACGGACATGAGCACCCCAAGAACCCGCCTCACGCCTGAAACATGGAGTATATCCAACGTTTCGTATGGGAAGATCCTCCTCTCTCAGTATCACATCGCGATAAAGGTTGGTGATTGGAACTTCAGCTGTTGGGATAAGGTACAGGTCGCTGTCGACAATACCATACATTTGCCCTTCTTTATCAGGCAATTGCCCTGTACCATACCCGGAATCAGCATTAATGATAACTGGAGGCTGAATTTCCTTAAATCCTTCCTTCTCTGCTTCATCCAGAAAAAAATTAATCAATGCGCGTTGAAGTTTGGCACCTTTATTTTTGTAGACGGGAAATCCTGCACCTGAAATTTTATTACCCAGGTTAAAATCTATGATATCATATTTTTCTATCAATTCCCAATGTGGCTGGGCATTTGCTGGTAATTCCGGGATATTACCTCGTTCCAGAACAATCTTGTTATCTTCAGCGGAATTGCCTTCAGGCACAAGCTCATGAGCACTATTTGGCAAATTATATAACAATTGTGTTAGTTGCACTTCAATTGATTTTAACTGCTCTTGCAATTCCTTACTTTTTATTTTCAATTCGCCAGTTTGCTTTTTTGCTTTCTCGGCACCTATTTTATCTCCTTGTTGCATCAGGGCCCCGATTTGCTTCGATATATTATTCAATTCATTGAGCAAAGCGTCAAGCTCCGACTGTGTCGCACGACGTTTCTCATCATATTTTAATAAGGTGTCAATTTGTTGTGCAGCGTTTGCTACGCGTTTTTTCTCTAATCCCTTAACCACCTTTTCTTGATGGAGCTTTATATCAGCAATTCTAAGCATTTCATAAAATTTTTCGCAAATGTAGATGTTTTTAACCAATGATATAGAACATTTAGTCGAATTAGCTCAATTAGAAATCGAAATTTGCGTTAAATACTTGACTATTAATTAACGGACATCTATTATTGCATGAACATTACTTCAAAAGATTTTTTCTTTTAGAAAAATCCCGAAAGAATTTCTTTTTCTTTTAGATAAATCAAATTATTCAAATACTATTAATTAATCCAAAACTTAAAGAGAGTTCTCTCCATATTGAGTTTATTTAAAATTACATGTACACTATTCAAGATTTAAATGTGCGGTTGCTTTCAGAGTTGAAAGAAATCGCTGAGGAGTTAGGGCTTGACAACTACAAAAAACTTCCTAAAAAAGAATTGATCTATAAAATTCTTGATTTTCAAGCATCTAATCCCGATGAAAATGAGCCCACTGATAGCACTGCTGAGAAGAAGGGCAAAAAAACCGAAGCACCTAAAGAGGAGCATAAGAAAAGACTTAGTTTTAAACGAGAAAATGTCAAAAAAGCAGAAGAAAAGGTTCAGGAAAAATCCACAGAAGAAATAAGTGCTGATGATTTACTTGAATCATTCTCGTTTGATTTTGATCCCTCTTTGGTCTCATTTGACAATGTCTCTCCCAGGCCACCAAAAGAGGAAGATGTAAAAAAGGAAGACGTCAAAGAAGACAAACCGGACCACAAAAAATCAAAAAGACCAAATATTAAGGAATTTGATGGCGCTATCGAAAATGAGGGTGTGCTGGAAATTATGCAGGACGGTTATGGATTTTTAAGATCTTCCGATTATAATTATTTAGCTAGTCCCGATGATATTTATGTATCTCCATCACAAATAAAATTATTTGGTCTAAAAACTGGAGACATTGTTAAGGGCCAGATCAGACCTCCAAAAGATGGTGAAAAGTATTTTGCCTTGTTGAGAGTAGGATCTGTGAATGGAAAAACTACAGAAGAAATTCGTGACAGAGTTCCTTTTGAATACCTGACTCCACTTTTCCCGGAGGAAAAACTTAATTTAAGTGGCGCCCCAAATAATTACTCGACGCGAATTATGGATATGTTCTCACCAATAGGTAAAGGACAACGGGGAATGATAGTTGCTCAACCAAAAACAGGTAAGACTGTTTTGTTGCAAAATATAGCCAATGCTATTGCAGAAAACCATCCGGAGGTTTATTTGATGATCTTGCTTATCGATGAAAGACCGGAGGAGGTAACTGACATGGCAAGGAGCGTAAGAGCTGAAGTGATATCTTCAACTTTTGATGAGCAGGCTGAGCGTCATGTAAAAGTTGCAAGTATCGTATTGGAAAAAGCAAAGCGAATGGTAGAATGTGGACATGATGTTGTCATCCTGTTAGATTCTATCACACGATTAGCCAGGGCCCATAATACTGTTGTACCATCCTCCGGTAAAATTTTATCAGGTGGTGTTGATGCAAATGCCCTTCATAAGCCAAAAAGATTTTTTGGTGCTGCTCGAAATGTAGAAAATGGTGGATCTTTGACCATTATTGCCACAGCCTTGATTGAAACCGGTTCTAAAATGGATGAAGTAATCTTTGAAGAATTTAAAGGAACCGGTAACATGGAATTACAACTTGACAGAAAACTTTCTAACAAGCGTGTTTATCCTGCTATTGACGTTCCTGCTTCAGGTACACGAAGGGAAGAACTGCTTCTTGATCAGGAATTCCTACAAAGAGTATGGATTTTGAGAAAATTCATGTCGGATATGAATTCTGTTGAAGCCATGGAGTTTTTGCTTAGCAAAATGAAAGGAACCAGAAGTAATGAAGAATTCCTGGTTTCTATGAATGGATAATTATAATATTCATGTGAAAAAAAAAGGGAATGAAAAATTCATTCCCTTTTTTAATGCCCTAAAAAGATAAAAGCCTTTAAAAAAGGCTTATATCTGACATAACAACAAATCTATAAATACACTGCTTTAAATATCTTGAATCAATGCATTTAACATTGATATTAATCTCTATACATTTTTATCTTCCTCAGCCTTTACCTGTTGCTCCTGAGGAACGTCCTTAATCCCTTTTGTATAGGTCGGACACGTTCTTTGCGTACAAGACGCAACCAAACAAGTAAAAACAATTGCAATAAGTACCATTAAATTTCTCATAACTCATCTGTTTTAAATGCAATTATTTATATGTAAAATTAAATTCTCGTAACCAACTAAACCTGCCATTACTTATGGAAAAATTACATCAGTAACAAAAAAAATATAATCTGAATAAAACATTTAACCCTATATTTTCGGTTTTATTGTGTATGGGCAGATTAACCAACCAATTAAACGTATAAATAATCTATCTCATTAACCAATTATTCAATGTCAGGTTTCAGGTTTTCAAAATTTATTCCTCGTAAAAACGCTACTAAAAGTGGATTTGATAATTTAAATGATATTTTCAAGCAATTAATATTAATGACTTCAGGAAATGTCTCAGAAGCACTAAGCTGGCTCACAAATCTTGATAAACAATATGGCTTTACAGGTGACAACTATGGGATAGGCGACTTTATTCAGGATCTCAAAGACAAGGGCTACATTAAAGAAGATCCAATAAAAGGTACATTATCCATTACTGCCAAAAGTGAACAGGAAATCAGAAAAAGTGCCCTGGAAGAAATATTTGGGAAACTCAAAAAATCAAAAAAAGGTAATCATTCTACTGTACATCGCGGACTTGGAGATGAAAAAAGTGCCGACAAAAGAGAATTTAGATTTGGGGATAACCTTGATCAAATATCCATGACCGACTCAATTAAAAATGCACAGGTTAATCATGGTCTCAGTGATTTCCATCTCACAGAAAATGACCTTGAAATTGTAGAAAATGAACATAAAGCCCAGACATCAACCGTACTTATGATTGATATTTCCCATTCCATGATTTTATATGGTGAAGATCGGATCACTCCAGCAAAAAAGGTTGCTATGGCGCTGGCAGAATTGATAACAAAGAATTATAAAAAGGACACATTAGATGTAATTGTTTTTGGAAATGATGCCTGGCAAATTGAAATCAAGGATCTCCCCTACCTGGAAGTAGGACCCTATCATACGAATACCATTGCTGGTTTGGAGCTTGCCATGGATCTTTTACGGCGTAGAAAAAATCCAAACAAACAGATCTTTATGATAACTGATGGGAAACCAACCTGCATGAAACAAGGTATAAAATACTACAAAAATAGCTTTGGCCTGGATCCTAAAATCCTTAGAAAAACATTAAATCTTGCTGCGCAATGTAGAAAAATAAATATTCCGGTGACTACCTTCATGATTGCTTCAGATCCATACCTACGGGAATTCGTCAAAGATTTTACAAAAGTAAATAATGGTAATGCGTATTATAGCAATCTTCAGGGCCTTGGAAACCTGGTGTTCGAAGATTATCGCAGAAACAGAAAAAAACATTTTTAACATTTAATTAATTGTGATGAAATTCAATGAGATTCCACGCGAAAAGCTACATAAAATAAAAACTCTGGGGGAATTAAAAGGCTTAAGATATCAACCAAAATCCATAAAACGTGAGCTTCGGGATAATCTCATGCAGAAGCTGAAAAGGAGGGAAAATCCTTTTGAGGGAATTTGGGGTTACGATGAGACTGTAATCCCAGACCTGGAAAGAGCCATACTTTCCATGCACAACATCAATCTGCTTGGCCTCAGAGGGCAGGCCAAAACTAAAATAGCAAGAATGATGATCAATCTTCTGGATGAATTCGTACCTGTGATCAATGGTTCGGAACTCAATGACGATCCCATGGAACCTTTATCGAAATATGGAAAAGAAATGGTGCTCGAGCATGGGGATCATACACCAATACTTTGGATGCACCGTTCTGAACGTTACACGGAAAAGCTGGCTACCCCGGATGTATCAGTTGCAGACCTTATAGGGGACGTTGATCCGATAAAAGCTGCTTCCATGAAATTAAATTACGCCGATGAACGGGTGATTCATTATGGATTGATCCCCAGATCTCATCGCTGCATTTTTGTGATTAATGAACTTCCCGATCTTCAGGCCAGGATCCAGGTAGCATTATTTAACATCTTGCAAGAAGGAGATATTCAGATCAGGGGATTCAAACTGAGGCTTCCCCTGGATATTCAGTTTGTGTTTACTGCCAATCCTGAAGATTATACAAATAGGGGAAGTATCGTTACGCCTTTAAAAGACAGGATTGACAGCCAGATCATCACCCACTATCCAAAATCGATCGAAATCGGCAAAAAAATCACTGAACAGGAATCAAGAAAAAAAGAAGAGCAGGAATCCACGGTCCAAATAAATGATCATGTCCGTAATCTTATCGAAGAAATAGCCATTCAGGCCAGGGAAAGTGAGTTTGTTGATGAGAAAAGTGGAGTTTCGGCACGACTGACAATATCTGCATTCGAAAACCTGAAGAGTGCTGCAGAGCGCAGAGCCCTGATTAACAATGAAAGTACTACCTACGTCCGGATTTCTGATTTTAATGGTGTGATTCCAGCGATTACCGGAAAAGTAGAATTAGTCTATGAAGGCGAGCAGGAAGGCCCTGGAATTGTCGCAAAAGATCTATTGGGAAAAGCATTGCGCGCTCAATTCATTTCATATTTCCCCGATCCGGATAAAGTAAGAAAACAGAAAGAAAATAATCCATATAAAAAGATCATTGACTGGTTTAGTGATGGAAATGAAGTGGACATTTTAAATGACCTTTCAGATAAAAAATATGAACAAGTATTAACGGAAATTCCTGGATTGCGTGAATTGACAGATCGATTTTTAAAAGATATTACTCCGCGGGATAAATTGTTTTTCATGGAATTTGCATTGCATGGATTGGCCGAATATAGCATGTTGAGCAAGAAACATATCACCACCGGATTGACATTTAAAGATCTTTTAAGCAGTATGTTTACAGCTCCAAAATCAGGTGATCCTGATGACGAATTTCTATCTGATATCGGTTAGTTAAAATATTTCATCTATTTTTTTATTATAGATTACACCTTGGCAATTTTATTGCTTAGTTTTGCTTTTTAGAAATGAAACTACATGAGCTTGAAGATGTGGTAAGTAAAGGGGAAGGCCAGCTATTGGAGTTTAAATTAAAGGCCACATTCCCTGAAAAGATTGTAAAGGAAATGGTAGCTTTTGCCAATACTGAAGGTGGACAATTATTTATAGGTGTAGATGATGATGGAAGAATTTCTGGATTGAAGTTTGCCGAGGAAGACAAATTTGTCATTGAAAAAGCTATCCAAAACCATATCAAACCCGGAATAAGATATCAATCAGAGGTAATTCCTATCAACAAAAAACGAAATATTCTTCATTACCGGATTTTTGAAAACCGTAAAAAACCAAGCTATTTTCTTAATGACCCAAATAAAAGAGGCAAAGCTTATGTACGCGTTAAGGATAAGAGCGTTCAGGCAAGTAGAGAAATGGTAGAAATTTTAAAACGGTCTAAAAACAAGAAAGCTTTTCCAATTCGTCTGGGAGATAAGGAACAATTGCTTTTTCAGTATATCGAAAAACATGGGAAAACAACACTTGTTAAATTTATGGAAATCTCAGGTTTATCCAGGTTTAAAGCTTCTCAAATACTGATTCGCCTTGTTGTTTCCAATATTTTACACATTGAAACAGGTGAAAAGACCGATTATTTTTCTATGAAAATTATCGAATGAATAACGAAATGACTCAAACCTATAAAGAGAAAAAAATATTTGTGTTAGATACTTCAGTCATTATTTATTCACATGACGCCATCATGAACTTTGCTGAGCATGATGTTGCCATACCAATAACTGTACTCGAAGAGCTGGATAATTTCAAGAAAGGAAATGATATTAAAAATTTTGAGGCCAGGGAATTTATCAGGATTATAGAGAAAATCTCCAAAGGTGAAAAGCTTCAACATTGGATCCCAATCAATGGTAAAACCAAGGGGAGATTTAAGGTATTGATGAATTCTCAAAGCGAAATGGATGCGGAAAAGATATTTGATGAAAAAAAACCAGATCATAAAATTCTGAATGCAGCACTACAACTACAAGCGGAAAATCCAAAGGATAAAGTCATTCTTGTAAGCAAGGATGTTAATCTGCGACTCAAAGCCAAATCGCTCAATTTATTGGCAGAAGATTACGAAACTGGAAAAATTAAAAATGTCAATTCACTTTATACAGGAAAATCAGTATTAAATAATGCAGATGCAGAAGTTATTAATGGATTGTACGAACAAAAATCCTGCGATGTAAAAGCCTTACTCAAGAGAAAAAAACCAGTTTCTCATAACTATTTTATATTAAAAAGCCAGCGAAAATCCGGATTGGGATATTTCAACCCGGTCACAAATCTTATTGAACTCGTAGAAAAAAGACCAGTTTACGGTATAAAACCCCGCAATGCCGAGCAAACATTTGCCATACACGCACTCATGAATCCAGGTGTGCGTTTGGTATCCATAACTGGGGTAGCCGGAACCGGGAAAACGCTTTTGGCCCTGGCAAGCGCTCTGGAGCAACGAAGAGATTATAAACAAATATATCTGGCAAGACCAATAGTTCCATTGAGCAATAAGGACATTGGTTACTTGCCGGGTGATATAAAATCAAAACTTAATCCATATATGGAGCCACTTTGGGATAATATGAAGTTTATCCAAAACCAATTCAATGAAACCGACAAGGAATACAAGCGGCTTACCGAAATGGTAAATAAAGAAAAGCTGGTTATTACACCTCTGGCCTACATTAGAGGGCGATCATTGTCGAACATTTTCTTTATAGTGGATGAAGCTCAGAACTTAACCCCCCATGAAGTAAAGACCATTATATCCAGAGCTGGTGAAAACACTAAAATCATTTTTACAGGAGATATTTACCAGATAGATACCCCATACCTTGATTCCCAAAGTAACGGATTGTCTTATTTAATCGACCGCATACAAGGACACCCATTGTACGCACATATTACGTTAGAAAAAGGTGAAAGATCAGAGTTGGCCAATCTGGCTAATGAGTTATTGTAGATAAGTTAGGATTAATAAGATTTTTTATTCTGTTTAATAAAAAAAGCCCTGCCGATACATGCAGAGCTCTTTTTTTAGGTTAAAAAGTGTCTTTTTTATACCGGTATCCCTATCGATATCAGCGAACTACTCACCTTCAATCCCACCTGTTCGATTTTTGTTTTACTAATCTTAAAATTCAATTTTGATTGTTCATACACAAAACTTATTGCTGCACCGGCATCCATTAAATCACCTTCAGTAACCAACAAAGTATTTGAAAGATCCGCACCATCAATAAGATCCATTATTCTTTTTTTATTTGATTTTGGCATATACGCTATATGGCATTTACTTAAATCATCTGTTGAAGTAATTTCAATAACATTTATATTCTTTCCCCAGGCCTGCTTATTTTCCAGGTTTGCTTTTATTTCTTGAAATGCATCCGTATTGCCATATATTCCCACCGTAAAGGTT
>Ga0209536_100009278_pt1 | contig 14633 bp, 12 predicted proteins | sample DeeMarSeWOR28_12_FD_187461 | JGI IMG/M metagenome (GOLD analysis project Ga0209536, IMG submission 187461) | Marine sediment microbial communities from White Oak River estuary, North Carolina - WOR-2-8_12 (SPAdes) (version 2) | ecosystem: Environmental > Aquatic > Marine > Intertidal zone >...
GAAAGGGTAGTACAGCAGTCAGTCTTCACTCGCACCGGGACGGATCGGGTGCTACGCTATGCCTTCGAACTTGCGCGCAGCCGTCCAGACAAGCACCTCACCTCCGCTACCAAGTCCAACGGCATAATCCACACAATGCCCTACTGGGATGAGCGGTTCCGTGCGATTGCAGCCGAGTATCCCGAGGTGCGCACCGACCAGTATCACATCGACATCCTTGCAGCGAACTTCGTGCTGCACCCGGATTGGTTCGACGTCGTAGTAGGCAGCAACCTGTTCGGCGATATCCTGTCAGATCTCGGCCCCGCGGTGGCAGGCACTATCGGGATTGCCCCTTCAGCCAACATAAACCCGGGGCGTACTCTTCCCTCGATGTTTGAGCCGGTACACGGGTCGGCACCGGATATCGCCGGGAAGGGAATTGCCAATCCGATCGGGCAGATATGGTCCGGCGCCATGATGCTTGACCACTTGGGCCACCCGAATGCCGCTCAGGCCATCGAGCGTGCCATCGAAGCCGCCCTGACCGAACCGCGCTTGTTGACGCCGGACATGGGTGGCAAGGCAACGACTGTGGAGCTTGGCACCGCAATCGCTGAGCTTGCTAGCGGCTGATAGTTGAATACCGACAGCCGAATCCGCCCTCCCAGTTTGCCCGAACCACTGTTAGTTTAAGCGGCTCGGAATCGAGGCCTCCGCGGTGTCCGATTGTGAATCCCAATGAATGCTCGACGTCCGTGAGCCGGTGCTGCCGGCTCTAGCATCCCAAACATAGATTTCGGAGTGATATGACGGTGACGAGGCCAAGCTGGATCGGGGATCTTCTGGCATCCATCGATAGGATGGAGGCCGACAAGTTCGCATCCTTCCTGACCGACGACGCGAAGTTCCGCTATGGAAGCAATCCGCCCGTGGCCGGAAAAGCCGCGATCCGAGAGTACGTAGCTCAGTTTTTCGGGATGTTCAAAGGACTGCGGCACGAACTAGTCGACTCGTGGAGCCACCCAGATGTCGTGTTCGTTCAGGGAGAAGTCACCTACGTGAACCACGATGGATCGGAGCTCACATTGCCGTTCCTGAACTGCTTGAAGACGTGCGGTGACAAGGTTCTGGAGTATCTTATCTATATCGACCCGACTCCTCTGGCCCGTTGAGACGTATGTCAGAGCTTGTTTCCCCGGAACCACAGACGTCTGAGCGCCGCCATCTGGTTGAGCGCCGCTCACCGATGCAGCGCCGCTCGGGAACTGACCAACGCCGCTCCGAGCGACGCTGCTTGACTCGCAATGTGGTGCGAGACAAGCGCGGCGGCGGTGACCGTCGCCACACGGAACGTCGCCAGCTAGCCGACCGACGACTTGCGACCGTCCGTCGTGCCCGGCCTCGCTCGTCACCGTCTCCCTATACATCGGAAGAGGTTGCACGGCTGCGGCAGGGCTTCTCAACGCCCGGATCCCAGGTGGCTTGTCCGTCGTGCGGGGGTGCGTTTTCGTTGGGGCGGGGGCGCCGCCGCGGCCAAGAGATCCTACGACGCGTCCAATGTACCGGTTGTGGTAGGTCCGCCGTGGTAACGAACGACTCGCTGGCTCGGGTTTTGGTGATATCTCAGAAATCGGACCTGCGCAGCGCGCTGCGAGGGGTGCTCAGCGAAGCCCAACACGAAGTGGTCGAAGCCGCGGACGCTGGTGTGGGTCTTTGGGCCTACCGACTGGACCCGGCCGATGTGGTACTCGTTGACGTGCTCGCCACAGGTCGCATAGATGCCGCAGAGTTCATTCGGAGACTGCGCAAGGAATTCCCCGATGCCCGGGTCGTGGCGATGTCGGGTCGGACATCTTATGGCGTCGGCGATCCACTGGCAGTGGCGAAGCAGCTCGGAGCCATCCGGACCATCCGGATTCCGTTGTCCCGTCAAGAGATCCTGCAGGTGGTCGAGGAAGTCTGGCAGTGAGAATCTGAACCGTCGCAGGGCTGCCAAACCGTGACCCGCGGCCGGCTCACCGGTTGCGGGTTTTTTTGTTTTCCTGCGCTTTGCCGCCAGGTCCCGTGTGGTGAGTGGCGCTGCACGATGCGATGGCCTATACAACGGCGCTGCGGATTGGAGGCCTGAATACCACACACCGAACCCAGACTAGATTTGGACTGGCAGGCTTGTGACAAGATTCACAAACCGACCACTGGTTCAAACGGGTGCAGAGCGGTATTGTTCTGCCGCTACGGATCCTGGAGTCACCAATTCGACCGACCTCACGAGCTGGCCGTCTCACGACGGCCAGCGTCAGTTCTCATGCCGTTGGCCCGACCTGCGTGCGGACGGCATGACGACTGTTACGTAAACCCCATTCTCAGCACAAGAACCGTGGCGCTCGAGTGCCGCGTGACGAGCCTAGTACGGTATCAATGCTGAGTTGTTGTTGCGGCCCTGCCTGAGAGGCTCGGCGTCGGCTGGATGCGGGAGGCATGAGGGTCCAGGCACTGGCTTGTAACATGGGTCACAGGGAGCGGCACGGACGCCGTGCGTGGCGCATAGCCACGCAACTTACCGCTCCGCGCAGCGTCACGTGAACACACGATCCGAAGCTCTGTAACAACTGACACCCACAGATTGGAGTTGCATCCGATGTACCGACCGTTACCTACTCTGCTACCGCTACTTGCGCTTGCCATCGCATGTTCGCCAGCGGACCGCTCCGCTGACGAGCCTGCGTCATCGTCCATTCCCGCTGCAATCCTCGGCCAGGCACCGCCACCTCAAGGGGAAACCGTGATGTACGTTGCTGGAGACACGGCTACCCGTGGATACCTGGCGGTGCCTGAAGGCGCAGGGCCGTTCCCGGCACTCGTGCTCATTCACGAGTGGAATGGCTTGGTAGACCGTGTGCGTCAAGTGGCGGACGCCTTTGCGCAGGAGGGCTATGTTGCGCTTGCTGCCGACCTGTACCGCGGCCGTACCGGGAGCGATCGCGACGAGAACGTGGCGCTCATGCAAGAGGCACGCGATGACGAAGCCGCTATCATAGCCAATCTCGACGCTGCGCAGCACTTTCTCCGGGCGCGGAGCGATGTCACCGGCAAAGTGGCAGTGATGGGATGGTGTTTTGGTGGGGGCATCGCCCTCAGTTACGCACTCGGCGGCGAGCATCACGACGCAACCGCGATCTTCTACGGATCTTTGGTGGAGGATCCAGTCGAGCTGGCCCGGCTCAGTCACCCGGTGTACGGCACCTTTGCTGAAATGGATCAGGGGATTCCGCCAGATCAGGTAGAGCGGTTTGCAGCCGCACTCGATTCAATTGGGATCGACAACGACATCCACGTCTACGATGCGGTGAACCACGGATTCTGGTTGCGGGTAGATGAAGATCCGGAGTTGCGAGAGGCGCCGGCGCGCGATGCTTGGAGTCGACTCAAGCGGTTCCTGGCCCGCGTGTTGAGCTAGACCGGTGGCGTGGGCGGTCCTGCAGCCGAAGGTGCCAGAGACCAGATAGCCAATACCAAGATGCAAGGTTACGTAGAATAGCTGATATTTATGGAGGATGGTCAGAAAAGCTCGGGTCGCTGGGGGCAGTGCGACGCCTCTCGCACTGGTCCAGCGATCCAGCGCCACCAGATGGAGTGGGATCTATGACACCTCTTGACAGTGCCACTACCGTGGAGTCGGCGGGTCGCAAGCCACTCGACAAGGAGATCGATGTATTCGGCTTGACGCATCCCGGTAAGGTGCGCCAGGTGAACCAAGATCACTTCATGCTCGGCTCGATGCGGAAGACGATGCAGGTCTACCTGACGAGCCTGCCGGATGTGGAAAAGCTTCCCTTGGAGAGCGAGCGGTTGGCGTTTCTCGCGATGGTAGCGGACGGCGTCGGAGGTGGTACAGGTGGTGAGGAGGCCAGCCGGCTTACCTTGGAAGTGGTAACGCAATACGTGGCTCAAAGCATGGAATGCTACTACACTGCGGACGCCAGTGACGAACAGACCTTCATGGACGTTTTGGAGAAGGCAGCCACCCGGTGCCACGAAAGTGTCCAACAGAAGAGCGCACAGGATCCCGAGCGGCGCCGGATGGCGACGACGCTCACGTTGTGGATCGGCGTGTGGCCCCGGGGATATCTGCTACAGGTCGGCGACAGCCGCTGTTACTTGTTACATGATGGCGAGTTGACCCAGATAACACGGGACCAAACACTGGCCGAAGAGCTGGTCGATCGCGGTGTATTCACCAGGACAGCTGCTCACCGTTCTCGGTTTGCCAACGTTTTGTCTAGTTCGATAGGAGGGCCACAGACCGCACCCGTTGTTACGAGGGTGGATTTGGGATGGCACAACGTCGGTTTGCTTTGCAGTGATGGGCTCATCAAACACGTATCCGACGAGCAGATCCGCGAGCGGCTCAGCACCATGAAATCGGCGAAACAGGTGTGTGAGGATCTGTTACAGGATGCACTAGACGGAGGCGGCAGCGACAACATCACGATTATCGTCGGGCGGGCGGTGCGGCAGGAAGGCTAGAGCAAGGGTGGGACTAGTTGCTGCCTCGGAGCAGCGCAACGAGCTAGCGCTGGTGATGGTGCCTACTCGTGTTTCTCGAAGAGAGCATCTTCCAGATGCGCAATATCGACATGATGTACATGCAGATAACTGCAGGCAGCTTCGTACTGTCGAGCAATCTTGTCGATCGCCCGGCTGATGATCTGCTTGGCCAGCGCTACATCCTCTGATTCAAGCAGCGGAATCTTCCAGTGGTCGTAGTACTCCCTAGACACGAGCAGCGAGAGAACAGCGGAAGTCCCCGGGAGGTTTCCTGTCCCACGAACCACATCATGCAGTGGATTGGACAGGCACGTTATCGCTCCGGCATCCTGGCTGATCAACTGAGCCAGATCCGCAACGACCTTCACCTTGTCTGAGGCGAACTCAGACTGCCTGAGTTGCTCTACACAATCTATCAAGCGGAGAGCCAGCGCCGCGGTATCCCGCCGCATGGCCCCGGGATTGTGGGGTAGCAGATCATCTCTGAAGATCACAGGCAGCCCAAGATCCTCTGCCGCTTGGACCAGCGCCCGCGCGACAACCGGGTTGTCTAGCTCTCGTTGCGCCCTGACGAGGAAAGTGTTTTGGTCAAGCTGATCTGAGATGGATGGTAGGTACGCCTTGCCTTCGACAATGATGGTTGGGCACAGTAGCATGTTGAGCCGTTCCATCAGGTGGCGTTTCGATCCCAAGGCGATATTCCCCTCCAGATCCTCCACCGGTCCAATGCCACCTCTGGTGTAGTTGACAGTTGTGAGATAACAGACGGTCCTGTCAGCGAATTCTCTGGTGATCCCGCCCATCAGCCCAGCATTGAGTGGCAGGCTCTCTTCCATCATGACGAACGACGTTGGTGCCCGCTTGTGAAATCCGTCGACCACAGCGTTGGCCGCGGCGGCAGCGAGGGCTACTGGGGTCTCCAAGGCTCCTTGCCCGTACATCCGACCGAAGCAATTGACGGCCACCGATTGGCAATGAAGTGCGTTTTGCATCCTTGCTGCTGGTACCAGACAGGCCTCGGCAGGGGTGATGCCTCTTCTCGGATACGCGGTATATGTCCCCCCATCCATCGTCGTGATACGAACACTGTTTGCGGCGATATCAGCTCTTGCATCTGCTATGCGCGTATCCGCCTGCAGTGAATCGGCGATCATTGCACCGACTACGCCAAAACCAGCGGTATCGTCTTGTACGAATCCAGCAACCCCGTGGACGTGACCGATCCCCGCGTGTCCTGCTACAGCGATCGTCTTACCGCTCATGCCGTACTCGCCTCCCGTTGCTTGGACTACCGACTGTTCGTGCTAGTCAGCTGTAGTTGGACGCACCTCGCAGAGACTGGACTTGAATGGCGGGAAACCCGAGATCGGGTCCAAACCTATGTCCGGAATCAACTCGTTCACGTTGTGACCGGCCCAGCCGTGGAATGCATGTACCACGCCTTGCGGCACGATGTCCGTCACCCAGGCCTTCATTGCGATAGAGCCGACTGGAGAGGTTATCTCGATGCAGTCGCCATCCCGCACGTTGCGAGCGGCTGCATCCGCAGGGTGCATCTGTAGCCGGGCGTCCGGCTCCCGTGCCCGCAATGTCTCGAGCAGGCGACCTTGGGAATTCGTGTAATTCCTGCTGCGGCCACCGGAGGTGAGAATCAACGGATAATCTCTGGCAATCTCAGGAGAGGAATGTGGGCTCCAGCTGGGTTCGCTGAAGGTTGGCAGGCCATCATGGCCGGCATCCTCCAACTGCGTGCTCACGAACTCTACCTTACCGGTCGGCGTCCCGAATCCGTTCATCACGTAGGCTCTTTCCGGGGCGTCTGCCACAGCGACATCCAGTCGGCTGCCGTCTTTCGGTACGTCGGCGAAACGCAGTCCCGCAGTCTCTAGCCGCTCGTCGTAGCTGGCGTATATGTCGCCATTCCAGAACTGCTCTGCAAACCCCAGATGTCTGGCGAGAGCGAAGATGAGTTCCGTATCTCCCTTTGCTGCGCCGCGCGGCGCCACCACGGCCGGGCGGTACTGGACGCGTCCGTCACCCGCCGTGATCAGGGCTTGGCGCTCCAAATGGGTGGCCGCCGGAAAGAATACCGTTGCCACATCAACCGTGGGATTGGGGAAGAAGTCACATGTCGTGAACAGCTCGAGAGATCGCAACGCTCGTTCTAGACGCCGTGAGTTGGGCCACATCATCAGGTTCATTCCGATAGAGCATACCGCCCTGACTTGCCCAGACTCGATGGCATTTGCTAGAAGCATGCCCTGTGCCTCACCATAGTGTTTGACGAAAAGCGGAAACTCCTTTGCTCCCAACGGTGCAGCTGTGGCTCGGCCGTTGGCATTGGAGGCGATGCTCCTCTCTCGGAAACGGTTACTCCACGGTCTGTTGCCGCCGTCGATATCGAGGTTGCCGCAGGCGGCTGCGAGTAGTAGGATCGCGCGATGAGCCTGGAATCCGCCGGAATGGTGGGTGGTTGCGTTGGCTGAAATCGTAACTTGTGCGGGGTGCGAGCTGCCGTACAACCTGGCGGCTCGAACAATCGTGTCCCTGGGAATTCCAGTGATCGCACTAGTCCGCTCAGGCGTGTACTCGCTGATGTGCTGTTGATAGCGGTCTACACCGTGCGCGTATCTGTCGAGGAATTGCTGGTCCTGCAAGTTCTCTGCGAAGATCACGTGCGCCATACCTAGAGCCAGCGCACCGTCAGTCCCTGGTCTGAGCCTCAAATGAATCGTGGCCACTTCAGCCAGGTTGGTGCGGCGCGGGTCGACCACGATCGTTGGAATATCTGCGGCATCGACCAGTAGATGATGGGTTTCAAACGGGAGCTGACTCTCTACCGGATTGTTGGACCAAACGAGCCGGCATCTTGTCTGCGGATATCTGCGACGAGCTGGCGCCAAGAAATATTCGTACTCCTTGCCAAGCGTGACAGTGGCGGCAACGAATCCAGCTGAAAAGCAACAACTCGACTCGGTCACGTAGTGTGGCGAGCCGAATTGCCGTGCGAGCCGCAGGAGGTATGGCCGGACCTCTTTGGTGTAACCGACCGCAAACACAACCGCTTCGGGCCCATGTGTGTCGCGAACTTCGAGCAATTTACCTGCTGCGGCTGGCAGTACTTCTTCCCACGATGCTTCCCTCCAGGCGTCGTGCGCGGACTCCCTGAGGAGCGGTGAGGTCAGCCGCTGTGGGCTTTCCCGTTGCTCCACCATGGCCTGGGCGCGAACACATGCGGGATGGTCGATCGAGAGTATGCGTTCCCCCTGGCTCACTATGGTGATGGGGCAATTGGCGGTGCACATGTAGCAGGCGGAGTAGGTCGTCTTGGGATTCATCGGTAGCGTATCGGCTCGTACCGTTCTGTCTCATTGCAGCGGTTGGGTGCCAGTGGTCGCATGTGCCACCCCACTCAGTCGCTACCACCTGAGTCATAGCCGTCGGAGAGTGTGCGCATGAAAGCTACGATGTCCTCGATCTCCTGCGGAGTGAGATCCAGGTTGCCCAGCTCGTCGTGGTTCACGTTGGCAGCCACCTCTGGTGGTGGCCACGGAGCAACGTCTCGCGTGTTGTAAAACGCCACAACCTGATAGAGCGTTTTGAAAACGCCGTTGTGCATGTAGGGTGGTGTCAGTGCGACGTTGCGTAGTGTGGGGACCCTGAACTTGCCATTCTGCGTGGGATCACCCACGAACCCACCCAATCCGAGATCGACATAGGCGGCTCCGTCCGGGTTGAATTCGGGCGGTACGAAGTAGAATGGGCTTTCCGGGTTCTTGGGCGTGCCCAGGTTGTCGTAGCTGTGGTCGGTGAAAAGGGGAGGGGACCCTTCGGGTCCGGGTCGGCTGGGGTGGCATGCCGCGCAGTTGCCCTTTGCTTCGTCCTCGAACGCCGCTAGCCCGCGCAGCTCTTGCTCGGTGAGCTCGGCTTCACCCGCGAGATACCCGTCGTACTTGGAATCGAACGGGTTGACCTCGCTGGTCTTCTCATACATAGCGATTGCTTCGGCCATGTGGTCGAATGCTCTGTCTGCATCGTCCAGAGCATCTTGGCCATACACGGTCAGAAACAGGTCGCGGTATTCGGCTCCGCGTAATGCTTCGGCAATGGCCTGAACATCTGGATTTGCCATCTCCACAGGATTGAGGGGCGGGCCCTTCGCCTGATCGGCGAGAGTGGCTGCACGGCCGTCCCAGAAGAGCCCCCCAACCCAGAGATCCTCTTCCTCATCGAACCTGAGCGGAGGGATGAACGCCGCATACGCAGCGGTCAGGTCGTTGCGATTGCCGAACCGGTCGGGATGCGCACCGCGGGAGACAGGCAACTGTTGGTTGGGGTCGCCAAAGCCCGCGGATGGCGAGTGACAGTCCGAGCAAGCCTGCCCAGGTGGTGTCGAGAGGTCGCGGTCGAAGAAGAGCAACTTGCCGAGCCATTCCTGGGGCGTGAGCTCAGGTTGTTGGCTGGTGGTCTGCCCGGGCTGCGGAGCATCGCAGCCGCAGATCAGCAGGGCCGCGACGATCGAGATCGGTGCATGAGTGGGTTTCATGATTGTTCTCACGTGTGAACATTCGGTGTGGGTTCTTTAAGCTGCCGGTGCGGAGCCGCTCCTGCAAGAGGACGTGGCGGTATTCCCACCAGCCCTGGCCGCTGTGTCTGCCGGGAGCGCCGGCCTCCGCGCGCATGCTGCGCCTCCTATTGACGTTCGTTTGACGCCATTCCCGCAACTTGTTGCCTGTACTGAAACCAGGGTGATACATGCAGGCCTATGTCGTGCCGCTGGGCGCCAAAGCGAGCCCGTCCGTGAGGGAAGTTGGCTGCAAAGCAGCTAGACTCGCCGACATGCTGCGACTTGGTTTGCGGATTCCGGAGGGATGCGTAGTCAAGGCCGCTGCCTTCGATCAGTTCTGCGCTGCGAATGCAATTGGTGGCAGCGACGTACCAAGGGGACGGCTGGCAGATCGCATCAAGGCCGGTTCCTTGCCTACTGCATTGCTCGATGAGTTGACTCAAAGTCTTGATTCATTTGGTTGCGATGCGTTTGCGGTCCGTTCGTCTGCAGTAGCGGAAGACGGCAAGATGTTCTCAATGGCCGGGCAGTTCAATACCTACTTGAACGTCGCCAAGGAAGACGTACCAGAGAGAGTGAAGGACTGCTGGGCCGGGATGTTCGGTGAGAACGTTGCGGCCTACGCAACGAAAAAGCGAGTTCACAACGCAACTCGGATGGGCGTCATCATACAGCGACAGATAGCCGCCAGATACGCCGGGGTCCTATTCACGTTGGACCCGGTGACAAAATCTGCCGATCACTTCGTGGTTGAGTGGGTTGAGGGGCTAGGAGACAAGCTGGTTACGGGAGCTGTGACACCCGAGCGGATCTACTTGAGTCGACGTAGTCCAGTCGTTCCAAAGCACTTACCAGACGAATTGAGGACCAGCCTGGAACTACTTGTCGCGCATGCTGTCCTGTTGGAACGACACTGCAACTATCCAGTGGACATCGAATGGGCAACCGATGCATCGGGTTTGTTCCTGCTCCAAGTACGTCCCATCACAGCAGTGACCACAACAGAAGCTGTAGCCTGGACCAACGTAAACATGTGCGAGAACTTCCCCAACCCACTGACTCCGTTTGCCTGGTCCATTGTGGATGAGTTCTACAGGTGCTACATGCGCAATCTCACGCACATGCTCGGCATCAACGATCCGGCTCTGCGAAGGCAGTGTAGTGCCATCAACAGGTTGACGGGCGCACAGGGTGGCCGAGTCTACTACAACATCAAGAGTTGGTACGAGTTGCTGAAAGCCTATGTCCCGTCTCTGAGCCTGACGTTCAGAGGCTATCTAGATCACTACATTGGGCAGCGGGTGCCGGTTGAACTGGATCAGGACGACAGTGATGCGATGGGGAAGCGGTGTAACGTAGGTCCATTTCGGCAGTTGTCATTCTGGTCACGTCTCGTGTTCTACTTGATCCACGCACGACATTACCTCAACCGCTTTGAACGAATGTTCTTCCGGTTTCGGAGAGACTTGAGACAGCCTCCGTACGAAGCACTCTCAGCAACCGCATTGCTGAACAAGCTGGATGCTCTGTTCGAGGACTTCGCTGCGCGTCACTGGTACCATCAGTGTATTGCTGACCTTTCAGTACTCCTATTTCCGGGCATGCTTGACAGTCTTGTCAAGCGCTGGGTCCCCCAGACGGTTGGCGTCCCCGATCAAGTGTCCGCGCACCTCCTGCAGCACATAGGTCTCAAGAGCACACGTTCAGCAGAGATGATCCGGCAGATGGCCCTGGCGATTGGCGAGCAGCAGGTGCTGCAGGGACTGCTTGAAAGCAGCAGTTATGCGGAACTCGAGGATGCACTACCCGCACCTCTGGAAGAACTGCTCAATGAGTTCATGGAACGGTATGGGAGCCGTTGTTATTACGAGAGCATGATCGTGTCACCCACGTTCGAGGAGAGGCACGACCTGTTCTGGGAGTTGGTGAAACAGTACCGGTTTTCGGAACCTAGGAACGCAGGCAGCGGTGACACTGGAGACGTTGTTGTGAACAGTGAACAGCGGGTTTACCAAGAACTGCCATTTGTCCGAAGACGAGTTCTAGCTTTCGCCGTGCGCTTGGCAAGACGGGCGATTGCTCTGCGGGAACAGGGACGCATGGTTCAGAGTCTGCTATTTGGCGAGGTACGGAAGCTTGTCCTGAGTGTGGGTCGGGAGCTGCAGGACCTTGGGCATGTGAGGACAGTTGACGACGTCTTCTACCTGCACTTGTCGGAACTGCGAGATCTGTGTTACGGCAAGTTCCTGCTCCCCGAGACCATACCTGGGCTGATTGCTGTTCGGCGTGAGGCTGTAGCGGCGTGGGCTGAATTGGAGCCGCCGGAATTCTTCGTGCTGGATGAAGGGACGTATTTCAAGGGGCGGGTTCCGGCGAGCACCGCGTTGGAGCAAACCAGACTGCAAGGTGTGAGCGCTTCGGCAGGGCAGGCGAAGGGGATGGCGAAAGTGATTGTCGATCCGGTGGCGGACGGGCGTCTCGAGCCGGGTGACATACTGGTGGCACGCTCGACGGATCCAGGGTGGACCCCGCTGTTCATGATCGCGGGTGGTCTTGTTCTGGAACGAGGTGGCATGCTGTCACATGGAGCAATCGTGGCACGCGAATTTGGGATCCCTGCAGTGGTAGGAGTAGAGCATGCTACCAGACGGATTCTTGGAGGCGAGCACCTGAGCGTTGATGGGGATAGAGGTGAAGTGGTAATCCTTGATAGAGAGAACCACACGAGCAAGGACGTGGGCGGTCTGTGCAGAACGAGCGAGTGGGAGGGTTGTGGTGACGACAAGCGAAATCGCAAGAGCGCTTAGAGTCTTCGCTCACGAACGTTACCCAATCGAAGTAGCTCTGCCTATCTCGGTTTGTCTTTGTGTGGGGCCCTATGCGATTGCGGGCGGAAGCTGGACAACTCTCCTGAGGGCAGTGGTTGCTACCTTTCTCTTTCTCTTTGTCCTCCGCATTGTTGACGACATCCTTTCTATTAGTGAAGACAAAACCGAACATCCGGGGCGGGCACTACCGTCCGGCCGAGTGTCTATCCCAGCCCTTGGGAGTGGGGCTGCGCTACTGTTTGCCCTCGCCCTGCTGGTGAGCTACAGCTGGTTGAGCTTGTTCCTGATCCTTCAAGCTCTCTACTACGTCGGCTATTTCTGCTGTGTGAAGCGGATTCCTGCTGCCATTAAACCCTTGTTGCTGAACCTGGTGTTCCTGGCAGTTCCATCCTATGTAAGCCTGATAGAGGGCGATCGCAGTCAGCCGTGGCCGTTCTTGTTGGGGTTCCTTTTCTGGCTGTCGGTAGTCGGTCACGATTACGCACACAACGTCAAGGCTTCCAGCGAGTTCTCTCTTGAGGTTCCGCAGGCACGAGTCTTGGGAGCGCGCGGAGCAGCTCTGGTTGGCCTCGTGTTCTACGCTGGTGCTTTCACGGCAGGAGCGTTGTTTGTCCTGCAGCGCGGAGAACTTCAGAGGTCTTCGTTCTTCCTCCTCGGTCTGGCTCTGATGTTCGTACATGTGATGTTCTCGTTGATCAAGTTGCTGGTTCAACCATGCTGTGCACAAGCAAGGCGGCTGTACGTCAGCGGGTATGCCTTCTTTCTGATACCTAGTTTGCTGTTGGGGCTTGACCGCCTGTTCAGTGCGTGAGGTCTAGAGTGGCGATGGGTTGGCGAAGAACCGCCAAGTCCAGTAGACGCTCAACACCAAGGCGAGCAAGGGGAACAGTAGATAGAAAACGCCCCGCGGTTTGCGGATCGGAACATCGATCACAAACAGCACGGCCAACAAAGCAAAGGCAGTTTCGAGCAGTAGTTGGAAGGTCGACAAAGGCCAGAAATCCTTGGCTATGAAGAGTATGGGAAAGACCAAAGCCGTGTAGGTGACCGGCAGACCTCTGTGGTGGGTGGCCAGGTCGAGGCCCTGTGCGCTCATGGTGTTGAAGTGAGCGAGTCTCACTACGCCGCAGACGACGAAGAGCAGCACGAGGAGCAGCGCCGTCGGTGAGCGCAGGCCGGAACCCAACGCAATGACGAACGGTGTGATAACGAAAGCAACCACGTCGACGGCCGTGTCGAGTTGTACGCCGAACTCCTTCTGGTAAGCACTCCGCTGCCGCCGGCGTGCGAGGGGGCCATCGAATAGATCCGCCAAACCAGCCATGATCCAGGACACCAGAGCCAACTCAATCAAGCCTTCCACTGCCAGGACGCACGCCCCAACGGAGGCCACCAGTCCGAACAATGTGACCAGGCATGCGAGGTCATAGGCACCCAGTATCATGTGACGCCAGTCGCCTGTGCAGTGGTGCCTGGCAGCGACGAAGCGGTGCCTATCGAAGTACCCATCTTCACGAAGGTCTCGACCCCGGTCCCGCTGGTGCTGACCAGGTCCTCGTCCAGGTCCAACCGGTTGGCGGTGACCAGCGCGACCACGGTCGAGCCCCCGAAGCGGAAATACCCCTTTTCCTGTCCTCTTTTGACGCGTCCTGGCAGATATGTCTGGATGATACTGCCGACAGCAAAGGCGCCTATCTCGACGAGAGTCACCCGCCCAAAATTGTCGCTTTCCAGTTGAGTGACGTGTCGCTGATTGCGAAAGCAGGGTGCCCGACACAATAGCGCAATGGGATGGACAGAATGCAGCCGACCGCGTACTTGCCGCGCCTCTGAGGCTTGCCCTGAATCTGGAAAGTGAAATCTATGGTAATCACAAGGAGCTAGACGAACGACGATGGCGACTCCTTCCCGGTAGTGCTCTGCCTCGCTGGAATCCCCCAACAACTCCGCCAAGTGAATCTGATTGCCTTTGATCGTGAACTTGGCCTCACCGATTCTCGGAAATACCAGTGTTCTACCGTCCGCTGGCATCACAAAGCGGGAGGGCGTTACATCGATGGGGCGCGCTTCGGGTCTCAAACGCCGGCAAAAGAAATCATCCAAGGAACGATACCGGTCAACTGGATTCTCAGCTTCTGCGGCATCGATCGCTAGGCTCTCAATGAACTTGGGGATCTTGGTGCGACTGAACGGGAGCCGCTGCAACCAACCGTAGCAGGCACTGCACGCTCTATGCGGGAGCATTCCCACCAACATCCGTCCCAGTCTGGTCTGGTAGAATAGCTCGAGGGCCGCACGCCCATAGACCGGCTCCTCGCGAACTGAGCCGCTCTCTCGGTCGATATAGTGAACTGCGAGTGCCACCCGGCTGTGAGACTCCTCCAATGGTTCCAACTCCGGCGCCGATCCGGTTGGTCAACGGGCACGACTTGGCACCAGTGTCTCTTCCGGAAGCGCACCAGTAGGGGTGCGGAACACCGAATACAAGTTAGAAGAGCAGCCGTTCGTTCGCATCCGCAAGGGCCATGTCCCCAGCCTGCGCCCCTACCGTTGACGCCTGTTTGACGCCCCGCACCGAGGTTTCCGCTAAGGCCAGAGGGAGCGCCGCATGGAGCCTTGTCAGGTCACGCAACATCGTCAGGTTGAGCTGCTCCGCGGCAGCTGCGTGCTGCTAGCGAACCCCTACGCACGGGGTGTGGAACGGCGGG
>Ga0209536_100009279_pt1 | contig 14632 bp, 9 predicted proteins | sample DeeMarSeWOR28_12_FD_187461 | JGI IMG/M metagenome (GOLD analysis project Ga0209536, IMG submission 187461) | Marine sediment microbial communities from White Oak River estuary, North Carolina - WOR-2-8_12 (SPAdes) (version 2) | ecosystem: Environmental > Aquatic > Marine > Intertidal zone >...
GACTTTTTACCACGTTCCGGCATATATGGTTTTCCTAGAAATGTTTTCCCGTTCGTGTAAATCGTGGATGATTTCAGAGTTAGTTAGGATAGTTTTTATTTACTTTATGGATTCCAAAGAAAACAACGAAATAATTAATTTCTTGAAGCTATCGCAATCGTACTGTAGCAAAGGCAGGTATTTAGGTAAGCGCGTGGCTCTCGCTAAAACGGAGCCAGATGACGTCTATAACATAAGAATGCCTGGATGGCATTAATCGATTTGCTTGCCTGGTTCAAAGGATTCGTGACGGAAAAGAATTTTCCAATTTCCTTCTTCAAGACAATATACTGCAGACCAGATTCCATTTAAATTCAGAACAGAGCCAGCTTTATCTACCGATGTCCATCGAACCGAAGCGTTAAACAGAGCCAGCTCAGGACTAAAAACCCGGATTTGAATATTCTCCCAGACTGCAAGTTTAACTTCTTTAAGAGAGTTGTAAAATTCACGTGTGTCTTTTTCAAACAATTGAAAAGTTTTGTAAAGCATTCCGCTGCTGATTATTGTTGCGTCAGGTTTATAGTGGCTTAAAGCTGAGTCTGCATCCGGTGCATTTAAATGATCTGTGGCTGCTTTTCTTATTGCATTTTTTATTGAATTAATTTCCGAGGTGGTAAGATTGCTTTTTGCATTGTCATCAGTCATTTTTTTTCCGGTTATTGTTTTAAGCATAAAGAGGTTTCAATCCGAAACTTTCAAACTTAAACTCGTTTGTTAATAGTAAAAAGGTAAAATATATATTAAGCCGGCGTTAAAACATTATGTTATATTTCTAAAGAACTAATATTATCCGGCATTACTTTTTAAACTTGCTTAATCTTCGAATCACAGTAAATAAAAAACCTGAAAATTTAATCAACTAACTATAAATAAATTATAAAAGTGTACTAAGTACCCCTGTTACTTTCGACTCACAATAAAATTATTTACTAAACTCCAGCTTGCCCAGATTACCAACTCTAACAGTAATCTTATCACCGCCTGTAAACTTATCCATTAACAATTCTTGTGATAAAGGATTTATGAGGTATTTCTGAATTGTTCTTTTTAGCGGTCTTGCACCGAAAGTTACATCGTAGCCAATGTTTACAAGCCAGTCTTTTGTTTCATTATTGATGACTAATTTTATATCCCTTGCTTTCAACATTGCAGCAACACGGTTCAATTGGATCTCAACTATCTGTCTGATTTCTATATGAGTTAACGGCTTGAAGAGAACAATCTCGTCAATCCTGTTCAGGAATTCCGGACGGATGCTCTGCCTCAGCATATCGCCAAGCTGTTCACGCAGTTCACCCATCACAACTTCAATTTGCTCATCATCAATATTGAACAATCTCTCCTGCAGCAAATGCGAACCGATGTTTGAAGTCATTATAATTATAGTGTTCTTAAAGTTAACTGTTCTTCCCTGGTTATCGGTTAATCTGCCGTCATCCAGAACCTGCAGCAGAACATTAAAAACATCCGGGTGTGCTTTTTCAATTTCATCAAGAAGTACAACCGAATAAGGTCTTCTGCGCACAGATTCGGTAAGCTGTCCGCCCTCTTCATAGCCAACATATCCTGGCGGTGCACCGATGAGACGCGAGACAGAAAACTTTTCCATATACTCGCTCATATCGATGCGAATCATCGCGTGTTCATCATCAAATAAAAATTCTGCAAGTGCACGTGCAAGCTCGGTCTTGCCAACACCTGTCGTTCCGAGAAAAATAAATGAACCAATCGGTCTTTCGGAATCCTGCATACCTGTCCTTGCTCTGCGGATTGCATTTGCAACTGCGGAAACAGCTTCGTCCTGCCCGACAACTCTTTTGTGAAGCTCGTCTTCGAGTCTGAGCAACTTGCTTCTTTCACTCTCAAGCATTCTGCTCACAGGAATGCCCGTCCATTTTGCAACCACTTCTGCAATATCCTCCGCATCGACTTCTTCCTTAAGCATCCTTTTATCTTTCTGAATTTTTGCAAGCTCCTGCGTTTCTACTTTCAAATTCTTTTCAAGCTCAGAAATTTTTCCGTACCGAAGCTCTGCAACTTTTCCGAGGTCCCCTTCCCTTTCGTACTTTTCTGCAAGAACTTTTGCGTTCTCAATTTCACTTTTCATTGACCTAATTTTCTGGATTCTTTCTTTTTCAAGATTCCAGTGAATCTTCAGTTCATTTCGCTGTTCGTTTAAGTCGCTTAATTCTTTTTGAAGTTCTTGCAAACGTTTCGCTGAAGCTTCGTCTTTTTCCCTCTTTAATGCTTCACGTTCAATCTCAAGTTGTTTAACTTTTCTTTCGAGTGCGTCAAGCTCTTCCGGCATTGAATCTATTTCAATTCTTAATTTTGAAGCAGCTTCATCAATCAAGTCAATCGCTTTATCAGGAAGGAACCGGTCAGTGATGTATCTTTCAGATAGCTGAGATGCTGCCACAATTGCAGCGTCGGTTATTCTAACTCCGTGATGAACTTCGTAGCGTTCTTTCAATCCTCTTAATATAGAGATCGTATCTTCTTCGGAAGGCTCGCTTACCAGTACAGGCTGGAATCTTCTTTCAAGCGCTGCATCTTTCTCAATATATTTTCTGTATTCATCGAGAGTCGTTGCACCAACAGTGTGGAGCTCACCGCGAGCAAGAGCTGGCTTTAAAATATTAGCAGCATCCATCGAACCCTGAGTTGAGCCAGCCCCAACAACAAGGTGAAGCTCATCAATAAAGAGAATTATTTCACCGTTCGATTCGGTTACTTCTTTTACAACTGCTTTCATTCTTTCTTCAAACTGTCCGCGGAACTGTGTCCCAGCAACAAGCGCACCCATATCGAGTGCAACAATTCTTTTTGTCTTTAAAGTTTCCGGCACATCGCCTGAAACAATTCTATGTGCAATTCCTTCTGCGATTGCAGTCTTTCCTACTCCCGGCTCACCAATCAAGACAGGATTATTTTTGGTTCTTCTTGATAAAACCTGCAGAACTCTTCGTATCTCCTCGTCTCTGCCAATCACCGGATCAAGCTTCCCTATTCGTGCCATTTCATTTAAATCTCTACCATACTTCTTCAATGACTGATATGTGTCTTCAGGATTTTGAGAAGTTACACGCTGTGTTCCTCTTACTTCCTTCAAGGCAGTAAGCACGGAACTCTTTGAAATTCCGTTGTCGCGAAGCAGCTGTCCGGCTTTGCCTTTGTCTTCACTTAAAGCAATTAAAAGATGTTCTGTTGAAACGTACTCATCCTGTAACTTTTTTGCTTCGTCTGCTGCAGTGTCCAGAAGGTTTGCAATGTTCTGCGACATTTGCTGGTTGCCGACTCCGGCACCTGAAACCTTCGGCAACGATTCCATAGACTCATTAACTTTAAGCTTGATAGCATTGGCGTTGCCACCGGTTTTTTTCATTATTGTATCGGCAAGCCCACCACTTTCCTGAATTAAAGAAGCTAGCAGATGTTCTGGCTCTATTACCTGATTGCCATAATTTTGTGCTACTTCAATTGCCGACTGAAATGCTTCCTGCGCTTTTACTGTTAGTTTATTAAAATTAAATGCCATTATTTCATTCTCCTTTTCATAACTTATTCGCCCCTTAACTTCGATAGCTCTTTGAATAATTCTGTTTCCTTCTTAGATAAATTCTTTGGAGTCTCTATCTTTATTCTTACAAATAGATCCCCTGTATCGCCAACATTACCTGGTTTACTCAGCCCAAAATTTCCTATGCGAAATATTTTGCCCCCATCAGTGCCTTTTGGTATATCTATGTTTATAGTCTTTCCGTTTATCAACTTTACTTTTTTCTTTCCACCAAGAACAGCTGTGTATAAATCAATTACTAAATCGAAGTATAAATCATCACCATCAATTTCATAAAACGGATGTTTCTGAATTTTGATAGTCAGATATAAATCACCTGAAACTTTTCCGCTTCTCGATGCCCCACCCTGATCTTTTAATCTTAGTTTGCTGCCATCCCTAGTTCCGGAATTAATTTTAATTCTTAATTTTTTCCCATTAATTAATACTTCTTTACTTGTTCCATTATATGCTTCTTCAAGTGAAACATATAGTGTTGCTTCATAATCTTGTCCTTTTTCTCTGCTACGTTGAGCTCCATAGAAATCAGACCCTCTTCCACCTCGCTGACCAAAAAGACTATCAAAGAAATCTGAAAAGCCACTGGAACCACCGAACATATCTCCTAAGTCTCCCGAGTATTCAAACGTAGTTCCTCCTCCTCTTCTTCCTCCGAATTGGGAGAAGAAGTCTTCGAAGCCGCCACCACTGGTTTGATACTGATTCCAGTTTGCACCGAGCGTATCATACTTCTTTCTTTTTTCCGGATCGCTGAGAACTTCATGTGCTTCTGTAATTTCTTTAAACTTTTCTTCAGCAGCTTTGTTGTTTGGGTTTTTATCCGGATGATATTTTAATGCAAGCTTTCTAAATGCTTTGCTTATATCATCTTTCGTTGCCGATTTCTCTACACCAAGTATTTTGTAATAGTCTTTAAATTCCATGTTTAATTAATTTCCTCTCATTCAATATAGCCAAAAGAAAAGGGTAACATAAAGTTACCCTTCTCAACCTACAACATCGACTCTTAGTTATTTCACTTTTATCTCAATCTCTTTTGGTTTTGCTTCTTCAGCTTTAGGTACCGAGATGGTTAACTGACCATCTTTAAATTCCGCATTGATCTTATCTGACTGAACATGCTCAGGAAGGTTAAATGATCTGTAGTATCTTCCGAATGATCTTTCAATCCTGTGACATTTGGAATCTTTGTGCTCACTCTCCTGAGACCTTTCACCACTTATGCTCAACTTTCCATCGACAAAGGAAATTTTAACATCCTCCTTTTTAATTCCAGGAAGATCAAGTTTCAAAGAATATTTGTCCTTATCTTCGTAAATATCTGTGAGAGGCATCCAGACAGCGTTTTCGTATTCGTTTTCCTCATCCTTGCTTCTGGAAATTCCAAATCGATTTTCAAAAGTGTTGAACATTTTGTTGAATTCTCTTTCGAAATCAACAAGATCTCTCATCGGGTTAAATTTAATTAGTGTCATTTTAATATCTCCTTTATTTTTATTGTATGTTAGTAGACTTTTAATTCCTTATAAACAACACTCGTGCCGAGAGCCAAAAATCATCTTAAGCCATTTAATTACAATGAGTTACAGCTATTATTATCAATTTGTTTCTGACTTGCCAGAATGGCGCACAATCTGAATTAAACTTTATATACTTGGCATAATGGCTGTTATTACGTGTCATAATAGCAAAGATTCAGTTTATTCATTTAGTAGCAGATCAACTAGTAGTTCAATTGTTAATATTTCTAAAAATGGGTATGTTTGCGCCCGCTTTTTATCACTGAATTATATGAGAATTGAAACTAAAGAAGATACAATTATAGCGTTAGCTACTCCTCCAGGTGTTGGAGCCATTTCCGTTATTAGGTTAAGTGGATCCAAATCATTTATTGCTATTGACCAATTCTTTGCTGGTAGAATAAAATTAATAAATGCAAAATCTCATACAATTCATTATGGTAATATTGTTGAAAACAATGAGATCATTGATGATGTTTTGGTCTCAATATTTAAGGAACCAAATTCCTATACAGGTGAAGACAGTGTTGAAATAAGTACACATGGAAGTCCTCTAATTGTCGAAAAGATAATATCATTACTTTTAACAAACCCAGATTTACGAGCTGCTGAACCTGGCGAATTCACAAAAAGGGCTTTTCTAAATAATCGGCTAGATTTAGCACAGGCAGAAGCTGTTGCTGATTTGATTTATTCTAGAACCACTACTTCTCTGCGAGGAGCTAGAAATCAGTTAAATGGTATTCTATCTGCGAAGGTTGTTGAATTCAGAAAAAAATTGATTGATAATTCTTCCTTTATTGAATTGGAACTGGATTTTGCTGAGGAGGATATCGAACTAATAAAGAAAGAAGAACTTATTGGGCGAATTAAGAATATTATTAGCGAAATTGATGATTTATTGAGAACATACTCATTCGGAAAAATAATTCGAGACGGGATCAATGCTGTAATAATTGGGGAACCAAATGTTGGAAAATCATCAATATTGAACTATTTATTGAAAGAATCCCGAGCGATTGTTAGCAGTATTCCGGGAACAACCCGAGATACAATTAGAGAAGAAATTTCTATTGATGGTCTTTTATTTAAACTTTATGATACAGCGGGAATCAGAACCTCAAGAGAGGAAATTGAAAAAGAGGGAGTTGACCGCTCAAGAAAAGCTGTGAAAAATGCGGATCTTATACTATTTATCGGAGATGTCTATTTAGGATTTTCTTCAAATGTCGAAAATGAGCTTATTGATTTAAATCCTACTGCAAAAGTCATTCGGGTTCTTAATAAAATTGATCTTGCAGTAAAAAAAGAATTTTCGGAAGACTTTCGGGTTTCCGCTAAAACTGGTGATGGAATGATGCATTTTATTGAGGGATTAAAGAAACAAGCAATTGGTGAAAGTGCGTATTCTGAGAAAGATGCAATTGTAACTAATATCAGACATTATAATTGTCTAAGACGAGCCAAAGAAAGTTTAATTAAAGCTATTGAGACTGCCAAAGAAGGATTGAGCGGTGAGTTTCTAGCTTCAGATCTTAGAGCTGCTGAGTTTGCTCTTGCTGAAATAATTGGAGAAGTAACTCCTGAAGATATTCTTAACAACATTTTTTCTAAATTCTGTATTGGGAAATGAAAGTTTCACGTGAAAAACTAAAAGGAGCGGGTAAGGAAACTCACTCCAAATTTCACCTGTTTCACGTGAAAGTTATTATAAACAAATAACTTATGGAAAATAAGACATACGATATATTAATAATTGGTGGTGGTCACGCCGGAATTGAGGCTGCTTTTGGGGCAGCACAAATGGGTTGTTTTGTTGGCTTGATTACTATGGATAAAAATGCTCTCGGGAGGATGTCTTGTAACCCCGCAATTGGTGGTACTGCAAAGGGTCATCTGGTAAGAGAAATAGATGCATTGGGTGGTTTGATGGGGAAAATAGCTGATGCTACAGGTATCCAATTTAGAATGTTAAATAAATCAAAAGGTCCAGCAGTTTGGTCACCAAGATGCCAATCAGATAGAAAATTGTATTCTGAAGTTGCTTTAAAGTTTATTCAATCTCAGAAAAATATAGAAATAATAGAAAACACAGTCACTGAAATTTTAATTGAAAACAATATAGTATTTGGTATTAAAACGGGAACTGGAGAAGAAATATCAGCAAGAGCAGTGATTTTATCTGCCGGAACATTCATGAATGCAATCATGCATACCGGAATGAATGCAACAAATGGTGGAAGGTTCGGTGAGAAACCTTCAGTTGGCATTACAGATGGGTTGGTTAAACAAGGTTTTATTTCCGGGCGATTGAAGACAGGAACTCCCCCACGACTTAAAATGGATTCAATTAACTTTTCAATCTTGGAAGAACAACCTGGAGATATTAATCCACAGCCCTTCTCCCATTTTACTAATAAAGATGACTTCCCTGCCCTTCCTCAGGTTAGCTGCCATATAACATATACTGATTCTGAAGTTCACAAAATTTTAGAAAAGGGTTTTGACAGATCACCTATGTTTATGGGGTTAATAAGTGGTGTTGGTCCAAGATATTGTCCATCGATTGAAGATAAGGTCGTCAGGTTTTCTGATAAAGAGAAACATCAACTGTTCCTGGAACCAGAGGGACTTGATAGCGATCAAATTTATGTTAATGGCTTTTCTACTTCCCTTCCAGTCGAGATTCAGTTGGAAGCATTGCATAAAATTAAGGGTTTGGAAGAAGTGGAAATGGTTAGACCTGGCTACGCTGTAGAGTATGATTATTTTCCACCGCATCAAGTCGATTCAACTCTCGAAACAAAATTAATCAAAGGTCTATACTTTGCTGGACAGATCAATGGAACTTCGGGTTATGAGGAAGCGGCAGCTCAAGGACTTGTGGCAGGAATTAATGCTGCACTTAAAATTCAAGAAAGAAAAGAATTTATTCTTAAAAGAAGCGAAGCCTACATCGGCGTTTTGATTGACGATTTAATAACAAAATCTACAGATGAGCCTTATCGAATGTTCACATCTCGTGCCGAGCACAGGCTTTTGCTGAGACAGGATAATGCAGATAGAAGATTAATAAAATATGGAAAAGATTTTGGGCTTATCAATGAAGAGTTTGCAAAAAAAGTTGAAGTTAGGGAGAATAAAATTTTTGTTGGAATATCGGTTTGTAAAAGTCTAAAACTTCATGCGAAAAATGTAAATGATTTTTTAGAATTAAAGAGCTCATCAACTATAGACTCAACAGAAACAATAGCAAACCTTTGTAAAAGACCGGAACTTTCTTTAGTAGATTTATTAACTATTGATGGTCTATCTAATCAAGAGGAAATAAGATCTTTGCTTGAAGATACGAATGCTCTTAAACAAGTTGAAATTGATTTAAAATATGAAGGATATTTAAAACGACAAGAAGAGATGATTGCGAAACTAGAGAGATATGAAGACAATAAAATTCCTTTAACATTAAACTATTTTAACTTAAAAGCTTTATCAGCTGAAAGCAGAGAAAAACTTCAGAGGTTTAAGCCCAGATCTATTGGTCAAGCCTCCCGTATTGCCGGGGTTACTCCTTCAGATATTTCTGTTTTATTGGTATATTTAAAGAAATAAAATTTATTTTTTATGGCTGATAAACAGGACCAATACTTAAAAGAACTCAACTTATTTTGCTGGGAAAATGGTTTTAATCCCGAACCTACCCGAACCGAACGACTTGCCTATTTTACTCAACTGGTTGTTGAGAAAAACAAGAAGATAAATCTAGTTTCCAAGCGAGATATCGAGGCTATTGTTGAAAAACATGTTTTTATATCCGCTTTCATATCTAAATATCTTCCTGAAAAGGTTACAAAATTCCTGGATATAGGTACCGGGGGAGGATTCCCCGGAATACCACTTGCTATTATGAGACCTGATATCCGTGGGGTGCTTGTTGATTCTACATCTAAAAAAGTTGAAGCTGTTAAGGATTTCATTGATAAATTGAAACTCAGTAATGTAATTGCTGAGAACCATCGTGTTGAAAGCGAAGAATTTATTTCACGACACGGAAATTCATTTGATCTAATTGTAAGTCGGGCAACCGTTCCGCTTATAATTCTTTTCCGATACGCTGTGCCCTTGATTAAGGAAAAAGCATTTCTGTTTGCAATAAAGGGTGGCGATTTAGATGATGAATTTACGAAAGCAGAGTTAAAGTATAAATCTTATATTAAAAAATCTACAATTTACGAGCTACATTACAAGCCTTCTAATATAAGAAATCAGAAAGGGAAGAAATTAGTTCTGCTTGAATTACAAAAGTAAACAATATTAATAATAGTTTAACATTAAACAGTCTTAGGGTTCAAGCAATTTGAGCCCTTTTTTATTACCAGATGAATTCAAAATCATTAAATAGAATTACTAACCACGATCACTTTAAAGAGATAAAGTCTGGTCTTATTTGGGATCAGAAATCTTCTAAAGTTGTATTTTGTTCTCCACTTTATGGTGTTTCGAAGTCGTTGCTTGCACTTAATCTTTTTGAAACCGAAGGACAAATTGTTTTACTCTTGCCAGATTCCAAAAGTGCAGAAGAAATAAATGTGGAACTTAATATCCTTGGGCTTGGGGATTCGAAGATCTTATTTGAAGAGTTCACGCCTGAAGCTATACAAGAAAGGTTAACTAAAATTTCCAAACTAAAAAAGTTTGTATTGATTACGACATACGATCTTTTAGTGTTAAACCTTCCAGTTAAAGAACAGCTTGAAAAAACCACAACTCTTATTCAACCAGGTGAAAAGATTGGCTATAATGATCTGATCGAATATTTAAACTTTCTTAATTATCAAAAAGAAAAATTTGTTGGAGCCCCTGGTGAATTCTCAATAAGAGGATCTATAATTGATTTCTGGTCTTATAGTGAGCGAAATCCGGTCAGGTTAGAATATGATGGTGATTTTCTTGAGTCAATCCGTTTTTTTGATCCTGAAAGTCAACGTTCAATTGAAAAAACAGAAAGTGTTTCTCTATCAGGAAGTCTTAAGCAGGAAGGGGAATTAACCTCCGGAATATTCGATTATTTAGACAAACCTATAATTATTGCATCCTCATTTGAACTACAGAACTTAAATCATTCTCACCCCAAAATTTTATATAAGGGAAAAAATATTGATGAGAAAAAGGAACTATTTAAAGAATTTGATCTTGATGATGAATTCCCGGAACCAGTTGAAAAAGAGACTCAAAGTCTGGCAAAGCCAGAATTTGCTTATAATGATTTCTTAAAAAAAGAAGGAACGAGATGGATAATCGAAGAAGAAATTTCAACATCACAAAGCAGGATTGAGCTTGGTTTTTCCCAGGTTCCAGCCATCAACTCTAACTATGAAATTCTTTTTAAAGTCTTAAAGGATTATTCCGATAAAAATTTTGAAATTGTTATATCGTCAGAAAATGAACTGCAAACTACTCGTTTAAAAGAACTTCTTTCGGAATTTAAAGTAGAGATTGCGGATCTGATTGAAACAGGAAAACTCAAGCTTGAAACTCTTCCAGTTAAAGAAGGATTTATTTATAGTGAGGGAAAACTACTGCTTTTAACAGATTACCAGATTTTTAACAAGCCTTACCGCACAAAACTTTCCGAAAGGAAAAAGTATAAAAAATCTAAATCGAAGGCATTCGCCTCTATTAAAAACGGAGATTATGTTGTTCACGAAACTTATGGAATAGGAAAGTATGCAGGATTGCAAACTATAAACATTGGTGAAACAAAACAGGAATCGATGAAGCTACACTATAATGAGGGTGGTGTAGTGTATGTTAATCTTAACTATTTAAATCTGGTAAAAAAATATTCATCTAGTGAGAACCTTAAACCAACCTTGTCAACTTTGGGAAGTGGTGAATGGGAAAGAAGAAAAAATCGGACTAAAAAGAAGATCAAAGAAGCAGCAAGAGAGCTAATAGAACTTTATGCTAAACGAAAAGCAACCAAAGGCTTTCAGTTCAGTTTAGATTCAATCTGGCAAAAAGAATTGGAAGCTTCCTTCTTCTACGAAGATACTCCCGACCAGGAAAAAGTAACGAACGAAGTCAAGTACGATATGGAAGCAGAAAACCCTATGGATCGTTTGGTTTGTGGCGATGTAGGATTTGGTAAAACTGAAGTTGCTGTTCGAGCTTCATTCAAAGCTGTGCAGGATGGGAAGCAGGTTGCTTTGCTTGTGCCAACCACAATTCTTGCAGAACAACATTACAATACCTTTAAAGACAGGTTAACTCAATTCCCGGTTAAAGTTGCGGCTCTCTCTAGGTTTCAAACAAAAAAAGAACAGACCGAAATATTAAAAGAGTTAGAAATTGGAAATGTTGATGTTGTGATTGGAACCCATCGACTTCTATCCAAGGATATTAAGTTTAAAGATCTCGGCTTATTAATGATTGATGAAGAACACCGCTTTGGAGTAACTGCAAAGGAGAAGCTTCGTGAGTTTAAAATTAATGTTGATACTTTAGCATTAACTGCGACACCGATTCCGCGAACGTTAAATCTTTCATTACTTGGTGCACGCGATCTGTCAATCATTGCAACTCCACCACCAAACCGGCAACCAATTTATACTATAGTTTCTACTTTTGATGTAAATAAAATTAGAGAATGGATTTATAATGAAATAAAACGTAATGGCCAGATTTATTTTGTGCACGATAGGGTTGAGTCAATAGAAAAACTTGCTGGGTATCTTAACAAACACATTCCCGACATTAAAATCGGAATTGCACACGGGCAGATGAAAGCCTCACAACTTGAAGAGGTTATTCACGGGTTCCTGAGTAAAAAGTACGACGTTCTTCTATCAACGAAGATTATTGAATCGGGTATCGATATACCGAATGTGAATACAATAATTATAAACAGGGCAGACAGGTTTGGCTTGGCAGAACTTCATCAACTTAGAGGCAGGGTGGGGAGGTCTACACGACAAGCTTATGCATACTTTATTGTCCCAACTTTAAGCGGACTTACTAAAAAAGCAATGAGAAGACTTCAAGCAATTGAAGAATACACTGAAATCGGATCCGGTTTTAATCTGTCAATGCGTGACCTGGAAATTCGCGGTGCTGGAAATCTTTTAGGAAAGGAACAGACGGGATTTATTAATGAAATAGGCTTTGATCTTTACATAAAATTAATTGATGAAGCTGTTGATGAATTGAAATATCAGGAGTTTAAAGAGATTTTCAAATCACTTCCTCAAAAAGACGATAAGACTGAACCGACACTCGATGCGTATTTTGAAATTGGGATTCCTGAAACCTATATGTCCGAGCAAACGGACAGGTTGAATTTTTATACAGCTTTGTATGCAATTAAAAATCTGGAGGAACTTGATGAACTGAAAGAGGAAATGGAAGACAGGTTTGGTCCGATTCCATCTTTAGTAAGAAGACTTCTGCTAGTTGCCACTTTAAGATATTATGCTTCTTATGCGCTTTTTGAAAGAATTATTATGCAAAGGAAGGTTGTTAACATAATTCTTCCTAAAGGGCAGAAGGAAGATTACTACAAGATTAAATTTGTTGAGTTGATGAGATTTATTCTTGACGCACACAAAGATACAGTTAAGTTCGAACAGAAGAATGACGTAATGAGATTGATAATTAAAAATAGTTTTGAATCAGCGGAAGCTTTACTTGAATTTTTGATTAAGTTTTCTTTGAATGTATCAGAACTGTTTAAACCTGCGAGTCCAGCAAAAGAGACTGTTAACTAATCTACTTTGACTTTTATAACAAGCTTCCTAACAAGGGATTTTTTCTCAACCTGAATTCCCGGCATATGAACATCTTTCGGAAAAAAGATAGCGAACATTCCCTCTGGTACTTTAATGAAAACTTTTTCTCCTTTGTAGAATATAATATCGTTTTCTTCCTTGTACGGTTCCAGAATTTCTTGGTTGCCAAGAGGTGCGTAACCCATCAACTCTTCGCCTTCAATAACAAATTGAACATCAATATATTTTTTGTGTGCTTCTAATTTTCCTTCAGCTTCTGGTTTTGTCTGATATTCATTTATCAAAGCAAAAATATTATCCCCATCAATATCATATCTGCCGGGTTGAAGTTTTTTCAAGTTAGTTTGTTTGATGTAGTCAAACGACTTCTGAATTCTGTCCCCAAGACTTTTGTAAAGGGTTGCATTTTCAATTTTATCAATAATCATTTTACATCTCCTTTTCCGCAATCAGAATTTTATCTTTAACGAAAAGCCCACGCTTTTGATGTTCTTCAGTAATGTACACAATGCCTTCTTCATTATGAGGTTCGCCGTAAACAGAATGGACAGATTTTAATCCGCCCAGATATTTTCTGGCATCAGAAATATAAACAAGATCTCCTTGCTCGGCTTTCATTTTTTTCATATCAATCTTTGAAAAGTTGATTGTATCGTCTTCACCCCCTCTAATTTTCCAGCTGACCTTCACCTTATCACCTTCTGTTTCATTTAGCTTTCTTCCTTTGAAGATTTCTTTTGCTCTCTTAATTGACCATGCTGTTAATCCATCAGTGCTTGCAGCCTCATCATATTTTATGTAGTAACCAGCAGAAAGAATGATGAGTATCGTCATCACCAAAGATAAAGTCAGCATTATAATTAATGAGCCGATGTTGAAAACAATAAGGATTAATAGGATAAATACAATTCCAATAACAAATCCCATTATTGTTTTATGATTTTTACTTCTTTTGATTTTATTGATGATCTGCTTTTGTGTATTAGTAGTGAGTGCTGTCAAGACACCAACCACTATGCAGACAACCAGGTTATATAATGCACTTATATAAATGTACGGATGAGCTGAATCGAATTTGGTCCCCTGTGCAAAAAATTCAATTAAGGGACGAGGGTAATGCATTCCAACAACCATAAATGCAACGCCTCCAATTAATGTTGACATTACAGCCGCAGGAGTAAATTTCTTCCAGAAAACTCCAAGAAAAATAGCAACAACAAGAGGGGGAGTGAGTGTTGAGTGAAAGTAACCATGAGCTTCGTAAATTGTTGGGAAAGCACTGAAAGGAATTACTGCAAGAACTCCCAACAACGTAAAAACTATTGAAGCAATTCGTGCGGCACCAAGTTCTTCTTTATCTTCTTCCTGCCAGGACTGTGATATTTTCTTCATCCATTTTTTTACTGGCCGGTGAACGTCATTAATGTAGATTGCAGCAATAGCGTTAAGTAGAGTATCTACGGTAGACATTAATGCAGCGGATAATGCAGCCATAATAAAACCAAACACACCCGGGTGCGAGACGATGTTTGAAACAACAACAAATATAGAGTCAGGTTTAATTGCTGGATTTATTACACCTGGGCTCATTTCGGAAATTGCTTTCCCGATCCATCCAGCATTGCCAACAACAAGCGCAGAGATAGGAAGCATAAATAAAACATTGAATGCTGCAGCTTTTCTTCCTTCGTCAACACTTTTGGTTG
>Ga0209536_100009281_pt1 | contig 14632 bp, 10 predicted proteins | sample DeeMarSeWOR28_12_FD_187461 | JGI IMG/M metagenome (GOLD analysis project Ga0209536, IMG submission 187461) | Marine sediment microbial communities from White Oak River estuary, North Carolina - WOR-2-8_12 (SPAdes) (version 2) | ecosystem: Environmental > Aquatic > Marine > Intertidal zone >...
CCCAGGCGCGTTGTTTACTGTTCCGGGCGCCGTTCCCAGGCGCGCTGGTCAGTGATCCGGGCTCCCCTCCCAGGCGTGGTGACTTATTAAACGGGGCGCCTACGCGGGTGCGTTAAAACCTGAAAAATACAGGGAAATAGAATTACCCGACAGCTCCATCTGGATACTGAGGATTGGCATAGAAATCGGACGACACATTCACATCCATCCCGGCAGAAATGTTCCTTTAACCATACGCGTCAAAGCCAACATTCTCAAGACGGCATACCTTGCCAATCTATATGCCCTGCATGACGGGGATTCTCCGATGAATGTCCATCTGATCAATGCAGTAAGAAAGGATATACTTGATCTTTCACCGATAAAATTCGTCACCATGAATCATGATCTTGGCAGGATGATATTTCTTTTTGGAAACGAACTTGGAATTGTAACGTGAAACTTGACTTAGATTGCAATCATGAATAAAAACATAAAACGCATCCTATTCAGAGAACTGGGATTTCTGATAATCTCTGCACTGCTCGTAGCGCTGTTTTATTTTCTGGCAGGTACCCTGCTGAAGATCTGGATAGAAGATTACAGCACGCTCATCTATATGGCAATTATTTTCTATGTTATCATTGCCTTTTACCGATGGCTGAACGCGCTCGCCAGAAAGTATCGGGATCCCAAAGAAAACCGGGATTAATCTGTTTTCTGTTAAAAAAAGTTAATTGCTCCCTACTTACAGCTTTCCTAAATAATTTTATGTTTAATATACCGTTTTTGGGCTGAGGTATAGTCCAAAGTGCAGAAAACAGCATTTAGTTAATTTCGAATTTTCCTTCTAATGGTATTATTTACTAACTTCGCCGTCTGTGATTCATTTTTCGCAAGAATGCGGCAAAACAAATTAGACAATGAATAAATTCACAAAATTCAATAATATTACCGGATGGGTCATCTTCGTTTTTGCTACCATTGTATATTGGCTGACGGTAGAACCAACAGCAAGCTATTGGGACTGCGGAGAGTTTATTTCAGTATCCTATAAACTGGAAGTACCCCATCCTCCCGGAGCACCATTCTTCCTGCTCGTCGGGCGTCTGTTTTCATTTTTTGCATTAGGCGATGTGGAGAAGGTAGCCTACTGGATCAACATTGTTAGCGTACTCAGCAGTGGTTTTACCATATTATTCCTGTTCTGGACCATTACCCTGTTTGGAAGAAAGTTAATACCCATTGAAAATAAGGAACTTACCGATGGACAAACCTACCTGTTGATGGGAGCTGGCATCGTAGGCGCTTTGGCCTATACCTTTTCGGATTCCTTCTGGTTCTCAGCCGTCGAGGCGGAAGTCTATGCCATGTCTTCTTTCTTTACTGCCTTTGTGGTCTGGGCTATTCTGAAATGGGAACAGATTGAAGATGAAAGTCATGCCAATCGCTGGTTGATATTGATCTTTTACATGATGGGACTATCCATAGGTGTACACCTGCTGAACCTGGTCACCCTGCCGGCATTGGGATTGATCTATTATTTCAAAAAATTTAAGGCAACCACCAGCGGCGTCGTGTACACACTGTTAATATCTGCTTTTCTTATTGTCCTGATCAACAATTTTATTATCCCCGGATTACCAGGTATAGCGGGATCTTTTGAGATCTTCTTCGTCAATAATATGGGACTACCCTTTAAATCGGGAATAATTGTATTTGTTTTGCTTTTTACCGGAGCCATTGCCTACGGCATCTATTACTCTCAGCAGAAGAAGAAGGAATTGCTCAACATGGCATTATTGGCGCTATCCTTCATTTTAATAGGATATTCCTCGTATGCTCTTGTACTGATACGATCCAATTACAACCCCCCCATTGATGAGAACAATCCTGAAAACATCATCAGCTTTGTATCCTATCTTAAAAGGGAACAGTATGGTTCAAGGCCCTTGCTTTACGGTCAGTATTTTGATGCGGAGCGCGTGGATCAGAAAACAGGATCCGTTGTCTACAGCCAGGGTGATGATGAATATGTGGTCAAAGAACGCAAGTGGGAATATGTTTATGACAAAAACAGGATGACCATTTTGCCCAGGGCATACAGCGATCAAGAGAATCACATTGCCCAATACCGGAAATGGATGAACCTGAAGCCAAATGAAAAACCCGGGTTCGGCGATAATATGATGTTCATGTTCAGATACCAGATCGGCTATATGTACATGCGCTACTTTATGTGGAATTTCGCCGGCAGGGAAAGTGATATTCAGGGGGCAAGCTGGCTGACACCGGTAGATGCCTTTGAACCGGTACCGAAAGATATTGCCGAAAACAAGGGACGAAACAATTATTTTATGCTCCCTCTGGTTCTCGGTTTAATAGGGATGTTTTTTAACTATAAACGCAGCCAGAGAGTCTTCGGTGTCATAACCATGCTGTTCATTCTTACAGGTGTTGCCCTGGTGGTATATTTGAACTCGCCTCCTGTGGAACCCCGGGAGCGTGATTATATCTACGCCGGTTCATATTATGCATATGCCATTTGGATAGGTATTGGTGTGCTTGCCATAGGCCAATTCCTGATAAATTATGTTAAGAATCCTAAAATAGCTGCCCTTGTAGCCACCCTCCTTGGATTGATGGTACCGATAATCATGGCCGTGGAAAATTGGGACGATCATGACAGGTCGGACCGGTATTTTTCGGTAGATTCGGCAAAGAATTTCCTCTCTTCATGTGCCCCGAATGCCGTTCTCTTTACCGGGGGCGACAACGATACTTTCCCCTTATGGTATGCACAGGAAGTAGAAGGATTCAGGACAGATATGCGGGTTATTGTACTGAGTTATTTCAATACTGACTGGTACATTGACCAGATGACAAGGAAAGCCTACGAATCTGAACCGATGCCCTTCTCGCTGGAGAGCAGGCTGTACAGGCAGGGCGGCCCTAACGATTATTTACCCTACATTGAAAACCCCAATATCAAAGGCAACGCGATCAGTCTCGAGGCGTATATGAATCTTGTCAAACAGGATCACCAGGCTATCAAAGTGCCTACCATGCTGGGCAGTTATAATTCCTTACCTGCAAAGGCCCTCTATTTGAATATCGATACGGCTTATGTGAAATCGCTTGGCATTGTGCCCAAGGATATGGAACATTTGATCCCGGAACAAATGGTATTCAGGCTGAAGGGAGGTGGTCTTGAAAAAAACACCTTTATGATCCTGGATATGATCCTGACAAGTAATTGGACGCGACCCATTTATTTCAACAATACCTCTTTACAGAATGCCGGAATTGATTTCAGGCCCTTTGTCGTCCAGGAGGGGAATACCTACAGGCTACTCCCAATCAACAGGGGAAATCCTCAGGATGACCTGGTGAATACAGAGGTCATGTATGACAATATGATGAATAATTTCTCCTTTAGGGAGCTCAATAATCCAAAGGTTTATTACTCGGAAGATTACCGGAATTTCGTATTGAACCACAGGTCAAGTTTCAATACCCTTGCGGAGGCCCTGATTGGAAAAGGTGACAGAGAAAAGGCACGGGAAGTACTTGACAGGTCTCTTACGGTAATGCCCCACGAATCCCTGCGATATGATTATTCCAATGTGCAGACAGCCTCACTTTTATTCCAGATAGGAGAAATTGATAAAGCTGTTGACATTGCTCAGAAACTGGGTGAAAGTTCAAAAGGGTATCTGGAATATTATGTAACCATGGACAATGCACCGCCTAACGAAGTCCAGAAACATATGACCATATTGAGCCTGTTGTCCAGAATGCTTAAGCAGTACGAACAGGATGAACTGGCATTGGAAATAGAAACTTCTTTTCTGGATTACTACGGGATATTCAATGCCCAATAGAAGGTGTAATAGGCATAATACTTAGGTCATCAGATTTTGAAAAGGGTACGGTTGTACTGTGAGCACCTTTATGTATTCATGGTGCTTAGAATATTTTATAGTTCAGGATTTGATCAAAAAAGCTGATCACCACCTTGGGTTCCAGCAGGATACCAAAGATCACTCCGAAGACGGCACCATAAAAATGAGCATCATGATTGATGTTATCGGCCATCCGCTTGCCCTGATAATAGGAATAGATCAGGAATAGAATGCCAAATATAAACCCGGGAATACACAACAATGGAAGAAAGATACAGACCTTGGCTGTAGGATTGAACAATATACTGGCAAACAATACAGCGCTGACTGCCCCTGATGCCCCAAGACTATTATAATTCGGATTGTCCTTATATTTTATCAGGCTTGGAATATCCGCAATGATCATTCCCAGAAAATACAACAGCAGAAAGTATATTGTCGCGGCGCTGCCATAATAATTCCTGAAGGTCTGTTCTATGACATCCCCGAAAAAATACAGCGTGATCATATTAAACAGTAGATGAACATATCCGCCGTGGATGAATCCGGATGTAATGAGCCGGTAATACTGTTTCTGATGGACTACTGCGTAAGGATTCATCATCCAGCGATTGTATCTTTCAGGATGATTCCAGGCATAGAAGCTTGCTATGACTGATATTGCTATTATAATGATACTGATACTCATTCCTTTACTTTTCCCTTTTCATAAGAAATCCCGAAAGCGAGAGAAGGTCTTTTCTCCTATCTTCCTTTACCCGGATCTTATTAAATTCCCCTAACCCTTTTTCAAAATAGAAATTAATCTGTTCCCTGGTAATGGCCTCTATACCAATACGGTCATAAATTGCTGTGACCGCCCTGATCTTTTCTTCCGGTATAAAATCCGTTTTCGACACCCATGCTTCAAGTTCCTTTTTGTCATTGCCCCCTGCCAGCTCCGTAGCTTTGATGAGCAAAAAGGTTTTCTTGTTAGCAAGTATATCACCGCCTACCTGTTTGCCAAACACGTCCTTATCTGCATACACGTCGAGAAGATCATCCATCAACTGGAACCCTATGCCCATCAGCGTGCCGAAATTTTTCAGATGTGCCAGGTCTTCTTCGCCAGCTCCACCGATTAATCCACCCAGTTCAAGGCTGTAGCCCAGCAGGACGGCAGTTTTTAACCTGATCATATTGATATACTCCTCCTGGGTCACATTGTCAATGCTTTCGAAATCCATATCCAGCTGTTGTCCCTCACAAACAGCAGCAGCGCAATTATTAAACCTTGAGATTACCTCTTTTACGATACTGCCATCCGCTTGCAGCAAAAGATCATACACCCGTACCAGCATCACATCACCGGAAAGAATGGCTACGTTTTCATTCCACTTCTCATGCACCGTAGGCTGATTCCTCCTCAGGGGTGCTTTATCCATAATATCATCATGCAGCAGCGTGAAATTATGAAATACTTCCACGGCCAGTGAAGGCATAAGGATTTTATCATACCCTTCCTGAAACAATTGATAGGCGAGTACCGACAGCAACGGCCTTATCCGTTTGCCACCCAGACTGAGGATATATTTTATGGGATCGTACAGATTTGAAGGATCATCCCCGATCTTCAGCTGTTTAAGGGCCTGATCGATAACTCCAATCAGTTCTTTCAGTTTTTCATTCATCGTCACAAAAAGCTAAGTCAATAATGCGGCGGTCAACATCTGCTTTCAATACTTTCACTTTCACATTGCCGCCTAAAGTATATATTCTTTTATTATACCTTCCAACTACCCTCATATTTTTTTCATCGAACTCGTAATAATCATCCAGCAGGGCAGACATCCGGATCATACCTTCAACTTTTGTAGCAATGATTTCAACGTAAATCCCCCATTCCGTCAAGCCACTGATCAATCCTTCAAATTCCTCTCCGATTCTTGAAACCATATATTCTACCTGCTTGTATTTCACTGAAGCCCTTTCTGCATCCGAAGCCACTTTTTCACGTTCTGAACTGTGTTTGCACTTTTCTTCGTATTCACCTTCATCCGCTGAATGGGCCCCTGCCAAATACCGGTCGACAAGTCTGTGCACCATCATGTCAGGGTAGCGCCTTATCGGGGAGGTAAAATGCGTATAGTGCGGAAATGCCAACCCGAAATGACCTTTCTGCTTAACACTGTATTTGGCTTTGGCCATAGATCTGATGGCCAGGTTTTCCAGGACATTCTGTTCAGGTTTTCCCTCAATCTCATCCATCAGTCTGTTTAAGGCTCCGGCTATTCCTTCTTTTTTGAAATCCATCCGGTGTCCGAACTTCCCTGCAAAATTGGTAAAAACCTCCAGCTTTTCCATATCCGGTTCATCATGGATCCTGTAGACGAAGGCTCTACTGCCTTTTTGCCCATTCAGTCCGAAAATGTTTTCAGCCACCTTTTTATTGGCGAGTAGCATGAATTCTTCTATCAGCTTATGGGCATCCTTTCTTATTTTCGGCACTATCGCGAGGGGTTTCCCGTCATCACCTAACTTGAACTTCACTTCAGTGGTCTCGAAGTTAATGGATCCGCTCCTGTACCTTTCCGCCCTTAATTTCTTTGCCAGATCATTCAGAATGATCAATTCCTTGCTGAAGTCACCTCTTGAGGTATCCAGCCGTTCCTGCGCTTCCTCATAGGTGAACCGCCTGTCGGAATGAATGATGGTACGTCCATACCATTGCTTTTTAAGGCTCGCATTCTGATCCAGCACAAATACTGCAGAAAAAGTCAGCTTATCTTCCCTTGGACGCAATGAGCACAATTCATTGGATAGCCGCTCAGGAAGCATCGGGATGGTGCGGTCAACAAGATACACCGAGGTGGCCCTTTGATAGGCTTCCTGGTCTATCGGAGATCCTTCCTTCACATAATGCGTCACGTCAGCAATGTGCACGCCGACTTCATAGTTTCCATTATCCAGAAATTTTAATGACAGGGCATCGTCAAAATCTTTTGCGTCTTCAGGGTCAATGGTAAATGTAGTCTCCTTTCTGAAATCCCTGCGTTTTTTAAGTTCTTCATTCGAGATGGAATCTTCAATTTTTAAGGATTCGTTCAATAGTGATTGATCGAATTCGAATGGCAACCCGAATTCGGCCATAATAGAATGTATCTCCGCCTCGTTCTCGCCTGCGGGGCCCAGTATTTTGATCACTTCACCCAGTGGATTCTTGTCTCCTACCTTCCAGTCAATGATGCGGGCAATCACCTTATCATTATTCCTGGCCTTTTTGATGCCCTCAACCCGGATAAAAATATCATGGTGCATCTTTTTAAAATCAGGAATAACAAAGGCATAATTGTTATGTACTTCTATGCGCCCGACGAATTCCATCCTGAATCGCTTGACAATCTCAGTTACCTCGCCCAGTGGCCTTCCATCCTTCCGCACGGAAAAAATACGCACTTTAACAATGTCGTCATCCAGGGCTGTCTTCAGGTCCTCCGTCCTGACCATGATATCTTCCTCCATTTCTTCTGAAATAATGAAGGCAAACCTGGCATTTACATAATCCACCGTACCGGTGATTTCCTGGCGGCTTTGACGCAATGAGAAGCGCCCGTTTTCCGTTAGACGAACCTTCTCTTCACGAAGCAGGGAAAGTAAAATTCCATCCACATTGTTTTTCAAATGCTTCTGTTTGATGTTGAGTTTTCTAATGATCTGCTTTTCACTGAAACTGCGTGAAGGGAATTGCTTGATAAGATTGAATATATTTTCCTTAAGCAGGTCAATCTTTTTCTGTGCCTTGTCTGGCTTATTTCTTTTTTTGTTAACCATTTTTCGAACGTATTTCTTCTTTAATCATTCTGGCGGTCTTAAGGATTCTTCTTCTTAAAACATTTTTTCTGATATCTTCCAGGTCCCCTTTGGGGATTGATTCTATAAGCTTTCTCGTATACTCTTCCCTGGGCCTGAGATAAATATCCTCTGAGAATCCCATTTCAATAAATTTACCTTCCCGCATCACAAATAACCGGTCAGACATGAACTTGACTACAGACAGATCATGTGAAATAAAGATATAGGTAAAACCAAAATCCTTCTTCAGATGATTCAACAGGTTAAGGACCTGTGCCTGGACCGATACATCCAGGGCTGAAACAGACTCATCCAGAATAATAAACTTCGGATCCAGGGATAAGGTTCTGGCGATGCATATTCTCTGGCGTTCTCCACCGGAGAACTCATGCGGATATCGGTTGTAAACCCTTGCGCCGAGACCTACTTTATCCAGTAATTCGAAGACTTTTTCTTTCCTGATTTTCGCGGAATACATGCCATGAATTTTCATCGGCTCCAGAATGGCGTTACCCACTGTCTGTCTTGGGTTCAATGAATTGTATGGATCCTGGAAAATGATCTGCATGGATTTTCTCAATTCCCTCAATTCCTGCGGATGCAATGCCGATATATTTCTGTTGTTGAATATGATTTCCCCTGCAGTAGGTTCTATCAGGCGGATCAACAGTTTCCCCAGGGTCGTCTTTCCACATCCTGATTCACCGACCAACCCGATTGTTTCCCCGGGATATACTTCAAAGGAGATACCATCCACGGCTTTCACCTCACCCGCTTTACCTCCAAAAATTCCCTTCCTTATCGGATAGTATTTCTTCAGGTTACTTACCCGTAAAATAGCCCCCCCCTGGATTACACTTAGTCTTCTTTCAATCAACTCATCCTTTCTTTCCACATTTAAAAGCAGGGCTTCGCCTACCGATGAATATTTTCTACCTTCCTCGCTGTCAGTTTCCTCGGCAAGCTTGCTTTTCAGTGCAGATTTTGGAACCATGGTCTCAGGATTATCCATAAAATCCGCCACAGTTGGGAGCCTTTTCATTTTCAGGTCTAGCCTTGGCCGGCATGCCAGCAATCCTTTTGTATACGGATGCTTAGGATCGGAGAATACATCCCATACAGTCCCCTCTTCAACAATCCTGCCGTTGAGCATGACAATTATCCTGTCCGCAATTTCTGCGATCACCCCAAGATCATGTGTTATGAAAATAACAGCACTATTCAGATCTTCCCTGAGATTTTTAAGCAACCTAAGGATATTGGCCTGTACTGTAACATCGAGGGCTGTAGTCGGTTCGTCGGCGATTATGATCCTTGGCTGGCAGGCCAGGGCCATTGCAATCATGATTCGCTGCTTCTGCCCGCCCGATAGATGATGCGGATACGCATTAAAAATACGCTCTGGCCTGGGGAGTTGCACCTTTCGGATAAGTCCATGCGCCATTTCCCGTGCTTGTTTCCGGGATTTTCCCTTGTGTACGTGCAATGCTTCTACAAGTTGTTCGCCACAGGTCAATACCGGATTCAGGGAAGTCATGGGTTCCTGGAATATCATTGATATCTCCTGTCCCCGTATCCTATGCAGGTCATTTTCTGAAAGCTGCAACAGATCGACCTCGCCAAACTGCCCGGATTGGAATTTGATGGATCCGTTCCTGTAAATCCCGGGAGGAGACTGAATTAACTTTAAGATAGACAATGCAGTTACGGTCTTTCCGGATCCTGACTCACCGACAATGCCGATGGATTCACCCTCCCTGAGCATAAGATTCAGATCCTCAACTGCATTTACCACGCCTTCTTCCGAGATAAAGTCGACGGTCAGGTTATGGATTTTCAATAATTCCCCACTATTGTCCGAATGTTCATTCATACAATGGATTTACACAAAGGTGACGTTTTTATCAGGTATAACCGGGAGTTGGTTCATTCTCAAATACAGATTGGCGGTCACATATACATCCTGTTTACAATAGTCTGCAATTTTTTCCAAATCATTGTCTACATAATAGGATCGGTTTACCTGACTGCCGTCTATCTCCTTTTTACTCGATTCTATACTGAAAAGGGATGCCAGAAGATCAAGCGATGCATAATTTCTTCTATCCCCAAACTTCCACATTTCCATCGTATCCAGGTGATTGATTTCCCAAGGCTTTTTCCCTGAGATCTGTAATGCTATCGGAATATCAATCCCATTGATCAGATATCTTCTGCATAAATAGGGAAAGTCGAAATCTTTCCCATTATGGGCGCATAAAATGAGATCCTCTCCATCCAGTGTATCATTGATCAGTTCTTTGAACTGCAACAGCAGTTCTTTTTCATTGTCGCTGGAGTAGGCTTTGATGCGTAAGCCCATATCCCCCAACTTCGTTTTGACAAAGAAGCCCACTCCAATGCAGATTACCTTTCCAAATTCGGCGTAAAGCCCTGCCCTCTCGAAATACAGCTCGTCCACAGTATGTTCATTCTCATTTTTCAGGAAGGAGACTTTTCTTTCCCATTGCTTTTTCAGCCTTTCATCCAGATGCTCAAATTCTTCCGTTGCTGAAACGGTTTCTATGTCAATTATCAGTGTATTTCTAATATTGATCAATTTTCGATAATTTCCGGCTGTATGTTGATTTAATAGTTACGAAACTAAATATAGTCATTAATAGTGAGTTTTGCCGGCCGGATGTTCATGATTGAACAATGATATTCTGAAAGGTATATTTAGGTCCATTCCGCGGTCCGGCTATTGGATGCTGTAGGCCGTTAGACTATCCTGGCCATCACGAAACGAGATGCTGTCAAGTTCCTGGAGGATCTGGTTCATGGCTACGGTATATTCCCCGATCTTTTCTTCAGCTACGGGTTCTGAAGGGGGGAGTTTTACCCGAAGGGCATCTACCTGCTGTCCGTTCTTCCAGAATCTGAAACACAGATGCGGGCCATTGGCAAGCCCTGTGCTGCCCACATAACCAATGATCTGGCCCTGTTTTACTTTTGTGCCTTCCTTTATGCCTTTGCCATACCTGGACATATGCAGGTATTGGGTAGTATAGACGCTGTTATGCCGTATCTTTACGTATCTCCCATTGTACTGGGAATATCTTGCCTCCTCGACAATTCCATCTCCTACAGTTCTGATGGGCGTACCCGTAGGCGCCGCGTAATCGGTCCCCAGATGGGCCTTGTACCTTTTAAGTACGGGATGATATCTCCGTCTTGTATATCTTGAACTTATCCTGGTATATTGAAGCGGTGACCGGAGGAATTGTTTTTGAAGGCTCTGGCCCTTTTCATCGAAGTAACTGATGCCGTTTCCCTGGTCGAAATACACCGCATAATAGTCCTCTCCGAAATGATTGAAATACGCACCGGAAATTTTTCCAATCCCGGCTTCCTCGTCATCCACATACAACTGTTCATACAGTACTTTAAACCTGTCACCTTTTTGAATCCTGTAGAAATCCACCTGCCATGCGAATACTTCCGACAATGAATGGATTAATATGGGATCGGCTCCAGCCTCAGTCATGGTTTCCCAAAGGGAAGTCTCAATCACTCCAGCGACGAATGTGTTTACCGTATCAATTTTTTTCTGGTTATAACTGACGTTAATGGGATCTTTCAATGTATAAACAACATAATCAACAGGATTGGGCTCATAAATAAAATACTCAGCCCTAGGCAGAGAATCCCTGGTACACAATAAAGTATATTTTTTACGTGCTTCGAGTTTCCTGACGTCAAAAACATCTTTCGATTTTATGGAGAGGTTGTGTATCTGCTGATCCGTAACCTGGTATTTAGTCAGGATCTCTCCGAGAAACTCGTTGCGCTTAATTGTACCCTCGATTACCTTAAATGAATCGGCAGGCAAACCGTAGAGTAACCTGGGTGGCTCATAATGAATTGAATCCTCTACAAACTCCATTTCAGCAACTTCAACCTCCGGCTGGATCCTATCCAGTTTGATCTGATAGATTAGAAATGCTGCAAAGAGTATTATAAGTACAATAAAGAATACAGACTGGGCGAACTTCATAGTCTCTACTTCCGATCACTTCAGCAAAATAGGGCAAATCTGTAATTATTCGCAATAAATCTCCCGAAATATTGCAGGTGTTACATTGAAATATCTTCCAAAATCCCCTTATCTCGTGAATTTTACCTGAGATTGTGTATAGGTAAACCAATTGTATAACAGAATATGTCATTACCGTCGCATTCGGAATTATCAAAAGCCAGGAATCTGGAAAAATATAACCTGGAGCAGGTTATCAATGCCACATGATTGAAATCTGGCTCAGGGGTCACATTTTCTGTTAAATTAGCAGTGACAAACTCCGAAACGGTGTGAGCTAAAAGTCGTAGTACATCAGTATGGATAAGCGGGTAGCTCGACCGCGCGCACCACTGATGTTCCAGCGTTCCCCGCTTGCATACTCGAGGCCTAACCTGGCTCCATCCACGGGTTGCCAGAACAGGTTGAATAAAGCATTGTATCCGTGACTGTAATCAATATCCCATTGGAAAGCCCTGTTCGTTATTGCCCCGAATCCCCCAGATATAGATGAGCTGATGTTTTTGGGCCACTTCCTGCTCCAGGCCAGGAATCCCGCCCAGGCAATAAGACCATCGAATTTCTGAGTACTGGGATTATAAGCTACATCAACATTTTTCCCGGAGAACATATCCAAAAAGCGGGAGGAAGAATAGGTCGAAGTAAGGGAAAAATGAAGATCATCCCGGGAAGACAAATTGTATATTCCTGCAAAAGATGCTCCTCCTCCAAATGCATAGGATACGATATTGGAAGTATCGGTTCCTGAGACTGTAGTGATCAAACCGGTAAGCCTGCAGGAAAGCCTGTCCTTGCTATAATTTAACCTTGCAATCACATCCGGGATTACCTGGACAAGTTCGGCATTAATGGAATCCGGAATAACAATTTCTGCTTTTGAATATTCTATGCTGACTTGCCAACTCATTGTATTGTTTATCTGACGCGAATACCTGATCTGCGGAGTAAAAAAAACGGAGGATCCTGCCGCCCCATCTCTGCTTACGGTGGCTGGCACAAAATTCCCATTACTGAACAAGGTCCATGTCTGTCCTATCAGAAGCCTGCCCAGCTGTCCATAGGCATGCCTGATCCTGAAACCATTATTGCCTGAGAAATCTGTCTCTATCCTGATAAAAAGATCTCCCATTTTCCGGGTACGCCGGGTAACTTCAAATCCCAGGCGTGTAAGGGATAGATCTGCATAGAAATTTGGGGTCTCCGGCCGGTCAAACATGGGAATTTCATAGGGATTGAAGGTGAGTTTCTGAGGCATGGCCTGATCTCCATAGTTCATCAGCGTCCGAACGGATCCCAGTATCCTCATCTGCATCATTCGATCCGGTGAAAGTATAAACAATCCCCGGTCTCCGGCAATATCCAGAGGGTAGACATCCTGATATTGGGTGATCGTATCAGATTCGGTGAGGGTAGTTTCAGTTTTCCCGTAATCAATTTCCACAAAAGTAGAATCCTCTTTTTCTGTCTCCTGTCCAAATATATATCCTGGTATCACTGGGATCAGGATAACCCCGCAAAAAATCAGACGACACAGTAATCGTATAAAAAAATACTTGAACGATTTTTTTTTCACTGAATTCTTTAACTTTCAATTTCAATTTAAGCATTTTTAGCAAATTCGCATTCAAGGATTCAGCATAATTACCTCATGTGGTTTGCCTATAATCATTAACAATACCATGCCTGGATTGCCAATGCCCAGATCCGATCGATTGCTTTTAAGAACGAAATGCCTGATATTGCAGCGGTATAATCTGACAGTCGGGTCATCCATATATTAATAAGAGCCTAATAATTCCTTTCATCCATGAAAAATAATAAAACCTCACCGGTAATAATTATAGCAGCCATAATCATAATTATTGCTGGTTTAATGCAGGCCCAGGGTATAATCATACCCGTACTGCTTGCCTTATTTATCAGTATAGTCTGTACACAGCCTATAGTTTGGCTAACCAGGAAAAAAATACCTCTGGTGTTGGCAGTTTTCATGGTTTTAATAGGTGTATTGCTCATTTTCCTGCTATTGGGCGGCCTGATTGGAGAATCCCTGGCGGATTTTGCCAGAGATGCACCGAAATATGAGGACAGGCTGAAGAATGTTGTAAGCGAGATAATTGACAAGCTCAATCAAAGAGGTGTACAAATTAAATCAAATCAGCTAATTCAGGTTCTGGATCCCAAAAAGATACTGAATTTCACTGCCAATATGGTCGGACAGATCGGATCAATAATGTCCAATTCCTTTTTAATATTATTGATTACCATATTTATTCTTCTGGAGATCAACGGCTTTGTGCTAAAAACCAAGGTTATAGAAATTAAACACGGTAATTCACTGGAATACTTGAACAAGATCGGGCAAAGCATCCGGCATTATCTGTCAATTAAAACTCTGGTAAGCTTAATTACCGGCATATTAATCACTGTTTATCTATTAATTATAGGCGTTGATTATGCCATTCTATGGGGGGTGATCGCGTTCATGTTGAATTACATTCCCAACATAGGATCCATTATTGCAGCGGTACCCACCATGTTACTGGCACTGGTTCAATTGGGCGTCAGCGGTATGCTGTGGACAGGTGTTGGATACCTTGTAGTAAACATGGTGGTAGGCAATATTGTCGAACCCAAAGTGATGGGAAAAGGATTGGGGCTTTCAACGCTCGTTGTTTTCATATCACTCATTGTTTGGGGTTATATCTTCGGTTCCGTGGGCATGTTTCTCTCTGTCCCCCTCACGATGGCTATAAAAGTAACGCTTGAGGCCAATCCCGATACGAGATGGGTAGCGGTATTGCTTGGCACGGAGGAGGAAACGAAAAGAATGCTGAAGGAT
>Ga0209536_100009282_pt1 | contig 14630 bp, 12 predicted proteins | sample DeeMarSeWOR28_12_FD_187461 | JGI IMG/M metagenome (GOLD analysis project Ga0209536, IMG submission 187461) | Marine sediment microbial communities from White Oak River estuary, North Carolina - WOR-2-8_12 (SPAdes) (version 2) | ecosystem: Environmental > Aquatic > Marine > Intertidal zone >...
TGCGATTGTACCCAGATAATCAGAAAATTATTTGGGCTGGATATGGTAGCTACCGATTATCTTTGGAAGGAGGACCACAACAATGGCAGAAACAATGGAAATGATAAATCCCAGTAAAAATGCAAATCGCCTGGGTGTGGTTTTACTCATGCGTGATCAGTATATTATTTACCCGGAATGAGGCCCTGGGAATGAAGGATTTTAGCAATATACTTGCCAATGATATCAAATTCGAGGTTAACGACCGTGCCCGGTTTTATCTGGTGGAAATTAGTTACTTCATAAGTAAAAGGTATTATTGCGACTTCAAATGACTTATCTTTGGAATTCACCACAGTTAAGCTGACACCGTTAACAGAAACAGAACCTTTTTCAACAGTAATATAATCATCCCGGGCAGGCTCATATTCAAATCTGTAATACCAGCTGCCTTCGGCTTCCCTGACTTCAGTACAAACAGCGGTCTGATCAACATGCCCCTGCACAAGGTGTCCGTCAAGCCTGTCATTTATTTTCATGCTTCTTTCAAGATTTACCTTATCCCCGACTTTAAGTAATCCCAGATTTGATTTTATAAGTGTTTCTTTAATACCATACACCGGGATTCTTTTACGCTGCAGTATATTGAATCTGCGCAGATCGTCAATTCCGTATATATGATCAGCATGGGCATGGGTAAACAGCACCGCATCAATTCTGGGTACCGGATGACGCAGCAACTGCTGACGCATATCAGGTGTCGTATCAATCAGAATGAATGTATCGCCATTTGTTATGGTTATGGAGGTCCGCAATCGTTTATTCCGCGAATCGGTTGAGGTACAGACGGCGCAATCACAATTGATCAGTGGCACACCCTGCGAGGTCCCGGTACCTAAAAAAGTGATCTTTAATCCGCTCATCCGCGGTCTTCTTTCAGGATCGATTGAAACGATTCTTTCAGAAAAGTGGTATCGGTAATCGTCTCACGTTTCACTTTTCCGAGGGATTCTACCAGAATGACATTAATTTTCCCATCCTTTACTTTTTTATCGATCCTCATTAATTCAACCAGTTTTTCGGGATCAGCATCATGGAAGGTAGCCGGCAGATCAAAAGTCACCTGTCTGATAAATCCCAGCAGATCACCGGCAAGACTTTCCCTGATCATCCCCAGCCTTAAGGAAAGATCAATTGCACAGCACATACCCAGCAGAACAGCCTGTCCGTGTTTGAATCCCTGATAATTAAAGTAGGTCTCAAGGGCATGCCCGAAAGTATGTCCGAAATTGAGAACTGCACGCTCGCCTGATTCGTATTCATCCCGGCTGACGATTCCTGCTTTTATTTCCGTACAAATTTTCACAATCCGTTCAAGTCTTTCTGTGTTGTCGGCTTGCAGATCGGCGAGATTGCCATTGAGTTCCTCATACAATCCTTCATTTCGGATAATCGCATATTTTACCACCTCCCCCAGACCACAGATAAACTCATCTGCAGGAAGTGTTCTGAGCGCAGCGATATCTGTCAGAACAAAACGAGGCTGATAAAATGAGCCAATCAGATTTTTGCCCATCCTATGGTTAATTCCTACCTTTCCACCGATGCTGCTGTCAACCTGTGCGAGCAGCGATGTGGGCAAATGAACCAGATTTACACCACGGAGATAGGTTGCGGCAACAAATCCGGCAAGATCCCCAACCACTCCACCACCCAGCGCAAGAATCGTACTACCGCGCTCAAAACGGTTCTGGATCAGCCATGCGTATAGTTCATCGGCGACAGGGAGAGATTTACTCATTTCACCATCCGGCACATCATGATGCAATGTCTCCCATTGATCATCCAGGCCGGTAACTATGGTGTTGAGATAATGCACCGATACGGGCGGGACGGATATGATGGCAATTTGCCGACCGATATTTGCTTCTTTGAGCAGATGCCCCAGATGCCCCATAATATCCGTGCCGTGATAGACCGGATAACTCCGTTCACCCAGAGCAACCTGTATTCTATTCAGCGTTTGCATTTTTTCTGTTTTCACCCGTTGCTGCCTGAAATTCCGGATAACCGTTTCGGATCATGTCATACAGCTTTTTTGCAGCCTCTTCCGCATTCATTTGATCGCGATCAAACACGATATCGGCCTGGCTGTATCCTTCCGCTCTTTGATCCATTAAATCCCTGATGCGTAAGAGCGACTGTTCCTCGGTTATTTCTTCATTATCGGCCCTGAACAGAGGCCTTTTAGTAGAATGTTTTATGCGTTGGTAGATCTCTTCAGGACGGCTGTATATATAAATCAGCAAAGCTTTTTCCCTTACATGTTCGCGGTTAGGATTATGCATTAATGCGCCGCCACCAAGAGAAATAATCCGTACTTCTGAAGCATCAAGCTCACGCAGAATATGTTCGGTTTCTTTTTTCCGAAAAAAGTCCTCACCTTTCTGTCTGAATATTTCTTTCACAGACATTCCTTCTGCGGATTCGATCCGGTCATCGGTATCAACAAACTGAATCCGGAAATGTTTCGACAGGATTTTTCCGATCGTACTTTTACCCGATCCCATAAATCCGGTCAGACATATATGCCGCAATTCTTTTCTTTGAGCCATTTATCTAATGATCAACCGCAATATTTTCAAGGAGGTATTCAAAGGTTCTTACAAAATCACGACAAAGTTCTGTGGAATATGGATTAAACCGGAAGAAATCTCTGAAAAGTTGCTCAGAATCATTCATTACCACCTTTGAGATGCCGTTTAACTTTCGCAAACTGTCCATTATGAGTGGTACGCGTTCCAGTTCCATCTTATGGCAGGTCCGCCCCAGAAGATGGATCAGGCTCAGATTATGGGCCATTAAACGATCATGCTCTTCCGGGCTGATATTGATTACCTGCAATGATAATTCCTGACTGAAAATTTGTACCAGCTTTTGATAACGCGCTAACGGGATCCTTCCCGGCATCAGGGTTATTCTGTGTCCCTTTAATCCCTGCCGTGCGGAATCAGGGCCAAACAGGGGATGGCTCAGTGCGTAAAAACTGTCAGTCGGCAGATATTGTTTAAACCATTCCGACACCCTGATTTTTACCGATGCACAATCGAGAATAATGCTTCCGGATCTTAACATGTATGCGTTTGCCTGCAGGAATGGCCCGATTTCACTGATCGGTATGGTAAGGAAAACGAACGACTGCTTAAAACATGTTTGCAAATCTGCCCATTCCCCGATCCCTTCTGTCCTTGCGCGGCAGGTCTCATCGGTATCAAATATCCTGACCGGATAATACCTGTTCAGTGCATTTCCCCAAAACCGCCCGAACCTGCCTGCCCCGATAATACCAATCGATTCGGTCATCAATCCATTTCCTCCAGCTGCACGCGATAGGATTCGACCAATATCAATTTCCAGAGGCGATTAACAAAATCCTTTGTCAGGAAATCGTTGTCAGTAAGTTTACCTAACCGATCACTAAGATCAGACTCCCGTTCGGGATCGACAACCGGTATATTATTATCTTTTTTTATCTGACCGATTTCCCGGGCCACTCTTAATCGTTCACGTAACAGTTGAATCAATTCATTATCAAGTTGATCAATCTTTGAACGCAACGCGTTTATTTCTTTTAACCGGTCCATTGATTACCCATTATCAGATTTCAGATTACCTGTTCAAATCCTGCCAAAACGCAGGATATGATTTGCTTACACAATCGGGATTATCGATTGTTATTCCTTTTATACGTGTTCCCGCCACCCCAAAACTCATGGCGATTCGATGATCATTAAATGAGCTGATCCGCGCAGGCTGATATTTTTTTTGAGGCTGGATCGTCAGATGATTATTATTATAGCTGCTTATTCCACCCAGGGCGGCAATATTTTTTTGTATGGCCTCTACACGATTAGATTCCTTGTATTCCAGATGCTTGATATTCATTAATTTAACGGGTTCAGGCGCAAAAAGTCCCAATACCGAAAGGGCTGGAACCAGATCAGGGATATTATGGCAATCCAGCGACAACCCTTTTTCAATGCGTCCCTCCATTTCCAGTCGATCGGTAAACAACATAATGTTCGCCCCGACCATTTCAGCGATTTCGAAAATTTTTTCGTCGCCCTGGAGAGAGGGGAGTGTGATACCGGGGAGTATAATTTTACATCCGTTGATCAATCCATAAAGGACCCAGTAGGAAGCTGCCGAGAAATCCTTTTCAACTTTGAAATACCAGTCAAGGTTCGGGGGGCCGGATGGGACATAGACTGTATTATCTTCGTATTTAACCTCAATCCCGAGACGTTGCAGCAGCTGGTAGGTCATCCGGATATAAGGTTGCGAGGGGGTGCTTTCCGGTAGTTGCAGGGTCAGATCATTTTCCATCCACAAGGCTGCCAGCATGAATGCGGTTACAATTTGTGAAGATGGGAGTTCATCAAATTTCAACACGCCACCGCGCAGTTCAGCCGGACTCACAGTTACCGGTAATGTATTTCCGGCAGCCTTGAATTTACCTCCAGTCTGTTCAAGCGCCGAAAATAATTCCGCAAAGGGGCGATCGTGCAGACGGGATTCCCCATAAAAATAGACCGGTTTATTGATATAGGAAGCAAGTGGTATGAGGAAGCGTGCTGATGAACCTGAATTTCCCAGGAAAACTTTATCCTTTTTCCGCAAGCCGATGGGAGCACCGAAACGCAGACCATCACCCTCTTCTTTGATATCCGCTCCCATAGCCGTAAGTGCTTCGCGTGTAATCCGGGTATCTTCGGCCTGCAGGTATGATTCAATAAGACTTGTCCCGGTGTTCAGTGATGCCAGGATAAATGCCCGATGACTTACGCTCTTTGATGGCGGAAGTTGTATAATCTTATCCGTGGAACTCGGCGACATTACGGGCAACTTCCTTATTTTTCTTTTGGCGTAAGATCAGGACCGCTTCACGAATCGTGCGCCAATCGGTGAGCAGTTCTTCCAATTGAGGATAATTCAGCGACTGGTTCCCATCTGAGAAAGCTTCAAAAGGCCGGGGATGTACTTCCACCATAAAACCGTCGGCCCCGGCGGCAAGACCCGCCAGTGTAACCGGTGCGATGAGATCCGTCCTTCCGGTTGCATGACTGGGATCAACAATAATAGGTAAATGTGACAGGTTTTTGATCATCGGAATAATATTCAGATCAAAGGTATTACGGGTATATTCCACAAATGTACGGATGCCCCGTTCACATAAGATAACTTTATCATTGCCTTCTGACAGGATATACTCTGCACTCATTAAAAGTTCGTTTAATGTTGCGGAAAGTCCACGCTTTAAAAAGACCGGTTTATCGGACTTCCCCAGACTCTTGAGCAATTTAAAATTCTGCATACTGCGGGCACCCACCTGGAATATATCGACCCATGGATACAACGCTTCAATATCCTCCATCTCCATCACTTCTGAGATCACCGGCAGATCGTATTCTTTTCCGGCAGCGGTTAGCCATCGGGCCCCTTCGATCCCAAATCCCTGAAAGCTGTAAGGACTGGTACGTGGCTTAAATACACCACCACGAAGAATATGCCCGCCCTGGCGCGATACCTCCCGGGCGATATCGAATATCTGCTCCTCGCTCTCCACCGAACAGGGACCGGCCATGATCACCGGTTCCTCATCACCAATGCGGATGTTGCCGACCTGGATAATGGTATTCTGGGGATGAAATTTTCTGGAGGCAAGTTTATAAGGCTCGAGGATTGATATAACCCGCTCAACCCCGGGCATCGCCTCCATTGCACTTTGATCCAGGTCCCTTTTGTCCCCGATCACACCGATGATGCTCTTTTCAGTACCTTTTGATTCATGGACCTTTGCACCACGGTCGGTGATATACTTTTTTATACTCTCATATTCTTCTTTTGCAATCCGGTTATTTAAAACGATAATCATTCTGTCACTCCTGTCCCGAACATAATCCGTTGTATAAATGAATGGCGGTGCATTGGTGTCGGTCCCAGCTCCTGCAGCGCGGCGATGTGCCCGGCCGTACCGTAACCTTTATTACAATCCAGGGCATAACCCGGATACCTCTGATGTAGATTGATCATGACTTCATCGCGAAGTACTTTTGCGATAATTGATGCGGCAGCAATCGTAAAAGATTTATCATCACCTTTGATAATCGCTTTGGCCGGTATTGAAAAATCCGGTAAATCCCTGCCATCTACGAGTATAAATTCCGGATTTAAAGGCAAATTTTCCACGGCCCGTTGCATTGCGATCATTGATGCCTGCTTTATGTTGAATTCGTCAATCTCTGACGGGCTGGCCTGGCCGATCCCAAATCCCATAGCGTTTCGGCGCAACAGTTGTGCGAGTTCGGATCGTTTTCCGGATGATAGTTTTTTGGAATCTCTTACCGCCGGATGGAAATACCCGGTCGAAAACACGACCGCGCAGGCATAAACCGGTCCGGCAAGTGGACCACGGCCTACTTCATCCACACCGGCCACAAAACGATACCCTTTTTGCCAGAGTCGTCTCTCAAATGACAAACGATTTATTGGGAACACCCCTTTTTGCATCAAATTGTTTAAAATTAATGTTTTGGGATAATGAAAGCAAATGGGTTCGGGAATGCTACGAGGCTAACAATTGGTTTTCAGGACCTCTCTGATTTTCTCTGAAAGAGATTCAATGGAATAAGGTTTATGAAGAAAATGGATACCATGATCAAGTTCACCGCTGTGTACGATATGATGATCGGTGTACCCGGAAGTAAATAAAATACGGGTATCAGAATGATCCTTTCTAACATACTCTGCTAACTGCTTGCCACCCATCTCGGGCATAATCATATCGGTAATCAGCAAATCAATTTTATTTGTGTTACCTTCCAGGACATTCAGCGCATCCCGGCCATTGACCGCATGATATACTTCATAGCCGAGCATTTTCAGAGCATCAACCGTAAAATCCCTTACATCGGTATTGTCCTCTACGTAGAGCAAAGTCTCTTTACCCCCTTTTATTTCGATCCTCTCGGCATGAGGTGAGTAGGAATTTTCCGTACCTTCCACAGCAGGCCAGAATACTTTGATCGTTGTTCCTTTCTGAGGCTCGCTGAATACATAAATACTTCCGTTATTCTGCTTGACGATACCATAGACCGTTGCGAGGCCAAGACCGGTACCCTGAATTTTGTTTTTGGTCGTGAAGAACGGTTCAAATATTTTCGATTTGGTTTCTTCATCCATTCCCGTGCCTGTGTCACTGACCGTCATACAAACGTGATAACCTGTCTGACTACCCGGATAGTCCAGTGTGAATTGTCGGTCCAGTACAACATTGCCGGTTTCAATGGTTATTTTTTTCTCGCTTGCGGTTTCCGTATGCATATTCACGGCATCACGGGCATTGACAACCAGATTTACCAGGATTTGTTCAATCTGGCCGGGATCCGCTTTAATTTTCCGGATACCCTGATCCAGATTCATTTCTACCTGTATATCTTCACCAATAAGACGACGCAGCATTTTATCCAGATCGATAATCAGATGGTTCACATTGACCACATGCAGTTCAATCATCTGTTTACGACTGAAAGCAAGCAACTGCCTGACCAGACTTCCGGCTCTCTTTCCGGCTTTCAGGATACCGGTCATTTCCTTGAATAATGGATTTTTTGGTTCCATTCTTAAAAGAGCCAGTTCGGCATATCCATTTATGGCGGTAAGTATATTGTTAAAATCGTGGGCAATACCGCCGGCAAGCTGACCGATCGCTTCCATTTTTTGCGCCTGCCGCAGCTGGGCCTCAATTTTCTTCCGTTCCGAAACATCGCTGGAGACGCCTACCAGAGCCAGCGGTTCTCCTGACGGATCCAATATGAGCGAAGTGGATAAAAATATGGGGAAGACAGTACCATCTTTTCTTTGGTTGATCAGATCCCCTGTCCACCCCCCCGACCGGGATTGCTGATGCAGTTTTTCAAGCATCTCCGGATCATTCCGGTCCGACCTCAGCACCGTGATGTCTTTGCCGATCAATTCATCTCTTTGGTATCCGTATGCTTCAAGCAGGGCATCATTCACAAAAAGTATACGATCGTCAAGATCGGTGACACATACAAATTCGCGCACGCTTTTTACCGTCTGAGCTAGCATGTATACTTCCTGCTCAATTTTCTTCTGTGCACTGAGATCTCTGAAGAACACCCAGAATCCTGATGGCTCATTTTCATCATTCCGGATGAGATACATCCGCGCTTCGGTCGGTATTCTCTTCCCCGAGTGACTTATAAATACCATTTCAAACAGATCCGAATAGGATTGCTTTAACACCTGCGAATTGATAATTTTTTCGCCAATCCGGATATATTCCCTGGCGGTAATATCATACCAACTCCTGTGTAGTAGATCTTCTTCGCTATATCCAAGAATTTTGCTGAACTGGGGATTCCACTCGAGAATTTTCCCATCAAGATCAAAAATAAAAACCGCTTCACGCATATTTTGATACAATTCACGGTTACGTTTTTCAGAATTATACAGTGCCCGTTCTGCTTTTTTTCGTTGGGTAATATCCCATAAATAGGAACGCGTTCCAATAATATTTTGATCTTCGCTGACTGGAGCCACATCAACTTCGATAAATATTGAGGAACCATCTTTTCTGATACCGTGGAAATCATATACCGATCGCGTTCTTAATCCTCTGAGTCGTTCACGATGAAATCGAAGCACCTTTCTTACCTGGGAAGGGTGAACGAGTTGAGATATATTCAATCCAGACATTTCTTCCATCGAATATCCGAAAAAATCAGCAAAAGTCCGGTTAAAATATTCAAAATTACCATCAGCATCATCAATCAGGATACCAATATCAGCACGTTCTACCAGATCACGGTATTTTTCTTCCGATTCACGCAGGACAGACTCTGCCCCCCTGCGTTCCGTAATATCCCGCATGATTCCCTGTATACCTGTTACTTTTCCATTATGTTTCAGGGGTACAGCATTGACTTCCATGATGATTAACCGATTGTCTTTGCTCTTTTGCACAAGTTCATAATTATTTAACGGACAGCCGTTAAGAACTTTTTTCAAACTAGCTTTTGCTCCCGCCAAATATTTTAGGGGTGTTGTGATCGCCAGTGATTGACCAATCAGTTCCTCCGGATCATATCCGTATTTTTCGGTTACATTCGGACTGATGAATTCGATTCTCCCCTGTCTTGACAGACGAAAGACAAGGTCAGTGGAAACTTCGATCAGGTTGGTAAGTTTTTCTTCGGATTCGCGGAGGGCAGCTTCCTGCTGCCGGCGCTCTTTTATTTCCTGTTTAAGTTCTTTATTTGCCTGACTTAATTTTATGGTACGTTCCTCGACCTGTCGCTCAAGTTCTTTGCTATAATGATCGAGTTCTGATTCGACCTGTTTTCGTTTGGTTATATCCCGTGCAACCCCGAGCACCAGTTTTTGGCCACTGATTTCGATCGGCTGCGTGCGTACTTCAACAAAAAGCCTGGTCCCATCCTTCCGGATCAATTCAAATTCATCAGGACCTGAAGATTTTCCCAATAAATTTCTGGAGAGCGCGGCAGCTGCTTTGGCGATCTGATTCTTTGCAAGAACTTTGCTTTTCAAAAAATTTTTACCGATCAGCTCTTCTTTCTCATACCCGAGCATCTCTGCTGCCGCTTTATTCCCATCAATAAAGTTTCCTTTCAGATCATTGATGTAATAGCCATCCGGTGCGTGTTCAAACAAGCTAAGCAGGCGTTGTTCCGAACGACGAACCTGCCCCAATTCCTGCAGCAATTGATCGTACGATTCCTGTAACCGCCGGTTCCGGGCACGCTCTTGTGATAATTTGTACCGCAATATTTCATTGCGACGTGTGGAAATGCTCAAGATTCATCCTTTGACGACTTACTCCGTCTATATTATAATCGAACCCGATTTAAAAAAAATGAGGAGCCAGCAGGATTTGGCAGAAAAAGCATACTCGGAAGGCGTGTAAGAGCCGGTGTTTTTTGATATTGAAATCGCGCATAACAGATACCGGCCGCCACCGGTATCTGTTTACGCGTCTATTCACAGGTAAGAAAATGTATGTTTACTACAGGAGAATGGCATTGAACAGTAATTTATAGGCAACCGGTGTAGAGGCCCTGAACTGAGGACTGAATCCATATAAGACCAGTTCTCCCTTGCCTTTTTTTAACCAGACCATGGCCACCTTACCGGCAAGTTTTTCCTGATTCTCACAGTAACCGCTCATGAGTATATCTGTATCAGGAAAACGGGCCAAAACACGACGGTCCATATCAAAACGGGGAATTGACGTTTCATACACCGGACGACCGCGAAAAAATACACCGATCTCTCCGGGCATCCCATAGGTTAAGGGATGATCTTTCTGCAGCGATATCCTGATGAGTGAGCCGGGACAGTAAAGCCCCTCTTTTGCAAGTTTTTCGGAAATATCATTAAAAGGTAACTGAAATGATTCCGTCTTATCCTTTGCCACCTCAAGTTCGAGTGTTCCGTCAAAAAGACTGGTTGAACTGCCCCAACTGATCACATGCCCGCCCTGCTCAACAAATTTCAGGAGCTGCTGCATGCCTTTTTTACCAATGCCCTTTGTGTATTCCGGGGGATAACTACTGATATAATAATCATTTTCGGATTTCCACTTACCTTCCATCAGGATATTTTTATTTTCGTCGGGGAAAATTATAATGTCAAAATTTTTAGCGAAATCGGTTTGCTCAAATTCTCCCGGCCGAACGACTTTATATGCTATTCCGTAAGTATCAAAAATAAATCTGGTCCATCCGGCATCCATATCGTGAAAATAGGATTCAACCAGCGCAATTCGGGGCATTTTTAATTTTATCATTTGCACGTCCGGCACTTTTTCAAGATAAACCGGAGAAACTGAACATTGTTTCAACAACTCATCTATCTCAGATGCCGATTCGACCATAAAACTTCCTGTAGGGATTGTTCCAAAGGAAGAGGATAATCTGCTTACTTCGATACCCTTTTTCATTGCCTGGAAGGCTACCCGGAAGCTCTGATTCTCATTCGCGGAGAATAAAACCACCTGATGATCCGCCGGAACCGGATCTTTCATCATGAAAGGTTCGGCAGCAGGGATCAGATTTTCAGAGATATTTTGATCACTTATATTTATCTCTTCCGCATGAACTCCTTTATGGAGAGGTAGCGACCAGGATGCGATATCATAAGGTTTGATGATCTCTCCTCCCGGGGTGTAATGACGTACCGGATAGACCTGTTTTTCCATTACTTCCTTGATAAATGCCCTGAAAGGTTGTGCCAGCGGAACAACAACATCACCGGCCTTATTCATGCGGGCATCAATGGTCATACTGGCTTTTAGCCGGTATACCCGGACGCCATGTTCAAACAGAAGATTGACCAGTGCCACAAGTTCACTGCTATCATGCTGCTTCTGCGGCATGATATAATAATAGGGAGCTTCCGTCTGCCCTTTTGCCACCTCTTTTCGGCAAATGTCATTACGAAATGTCAGAATTTCCCGGCGATACATGGATGCGGTTTTCAGGATTGACCGGGTCGATTCGATCTCGTATTTGACGATATCCGCCAGCCGCCACCAGCCTCCCTGCCAAAGCAAAGGCATGTTGATGCTTTTCTTGTATTCCGATAATCCTTTGCCATACACCTTTAGTTCATTGGGTTCGATATAAACCGGTGTGGCATATTTTACACTTGCCGCTTCGGTCAAAAAACCGATCACGTTTTTCCAGATACAGGTTTCCGTTGAGCCGGGCCAGTAGTCATCGAACAGGTAGTGCTGCGAAATACCCGCCAATCCTTTAGCTGTCATATCCTTGATCATATTCTGCCCGAAAAGGCCGGCCCAGTTCCAGATACCGGCATCGATATTCTCGGCAATCGGATCATGATTCGGGGGAACGAAATAGCGCGGCCCGGTCGATCCCATCTGGTGTTTTTCGACCATGATCTGAGGATACCACTCCAGGTTATAAATCCGGGCGATCGCTTTTGTGTCTGATTGGGAAAGGATCACGAAATCCCGGTTATTATCATGCCCCACATATTTGTGATAAATTCCCGGCATCGAACTACCTTCGTATTTTGTTCCGAGATATTTGTTGTAGTGTTCGACGGTCATATCCATACCGTCCGGATTATGATTAGGTACCAGCATCAGGACCACATCATTCAACCATTGCAGGACTTCAGGATCCTGAGTCGTAACCAGTTCATACGCGATGAGTGGTGCAGCCTGTGACGGGGCAACCTCTCCGGAGTGCATGGATAGTGTCGCAAGAAAAAACACTTTGCCTTCGTTAAACATTTGTGTTCTCTGAGCATCATCAATGGTGGCATCGATGGCCAGCCGGCGGTTAATTTCCTTCAACCGGCCGAGATTGGCCAGATTTTCTGCTGCAGATATAAAGGCGATATACATTTTTCGGCCCATTGGTGATGTCCCGATTTCCTGCATCTGCAACTTTGGAGACTGCTTGTCCAGCTCAAACAGATAATCGATTAACTTTTCATAGGTAAACAGTTTGCGGTCAGCCCCAGGAATGAAACCAAAATATTTCTCCGGCATAACGGGCTGGCTGACCAGCGAAGAGCCTGAAAGCAAAACAAATAAAATACAGATCATCAGGACCATACTTTTAGAATTCATCATCTGCTCCTTGGATTTATTCAAATCAGGATTTGATAGTGGTATCTATTAATATAAACCGGTAATAAATAAGGTGCAATTTTAAGGAATACGCGGCAGAGAATAATTTCTGCAAAATCGTTGAACCGGGGAAACGGGACGCAAAGGTTTAAATGTGTAGAATAGACCTTAAATTAGGTTGCTGTCAAGCGGTTTCTTTTGCAATATTTACATTTATATATTTTTAATCCAAAATTCCTAATTACTCATTACTAATCAGTCATTTCTCCTACTGCCTCACCGTAACCCTTCCGTCACTGGCTGATAAATCGATTGAACCTTTTCCGGAACCCAGTATGGCCCTGAAATTGTCCTTTTCATCCATTTCAATCCGCGGATTATCCAAATTGGTCCTGATTGAACCACGACGGGCATTGATCTGCAGTTCCGCATCCGTTCCGGCGGGAATCTCCAGATCTATATTGCCATCCTGACAGCTTGCTTTTATGCGTGGTGAAACTTCATCCACAATCTGTATATCAACATTACCATCCTGAGCCCGAATGTCAAGTTCTTCTGCTTTCATACCTGAAATTCGACAGTTGCCATCTTCTGTCCGGATCCTGAATTTACCCCTGGCGTTCCTGATTTTGACAGTTCCGTCCTGATTACCAATATCGGAAAAGGTTGAACTTATCTCTTCAAGGATCACATCGCCGTCTTCACAACTGACGGATAATTCTCCTTCAAATCTCCGGATTGTCAGATCCCCATCCTCCAGATCGATCTCAACAATTCCGGCTTTGATATCTTCCAGATCCACGTTACCGTCAGACAGATTAATCATCAGGTCATTCCGCCAGCCGGTTACATTAACATCACCATCATCCCCTTCCAGGTCCATTAATATATATGCCGGTGCTTTGATCGCGAAACGATATTCGTAAGTCCGCCGGCCATCACCTGTCCAGGATCCCCGGAACTCTTTTCCTACTATATATATTTTATTATCACGCTGGTCAAACTCCACGCGGAACAGTTTTTCATCTTCTTGGTCCCCGGCTGCCCGGTAAAAAACATCCACCTGCAGTTCATTTTTATCCCATGGTTCAACCCTGACATCACCATCGCCATGACGCAAATGTAATTTTGTGCCCTCTTCAACCTTGAATGTTTTATGATATTCTTTGGTAAATTCCGCAAACACATGTGCACTCGTAAAAAGAACCAGGATAAATAAAAGACGGGAAATATTTTGAAAATAATTCACGGGACACCTCCATCTGTATTCATGATACAGAAAGATATACGCGGACACACTAAGCTTGTTGCGTTGGAGGAATGAAAAAAGGTTGATTTTAATGAAAGTCTAGAGAATCCCTCGTATTTCGAGATCCCTGTAAAGGGATCCTGCATCTGTGAACCGGATCGATTGCATGCCGGCATGTATTGCTCCGTCAACGTTGATCTGGCGGTCATCAATAAACAGGCAATTCTCAGGTGCCGTGCTGACATTCCGGGCAGCAGTCTTATAGCAGATCTCTGCTGGTTTGAGCGCTCCGATCTCAAAGCTCAATGCAGGTTTTTTAAAAACCTGAAGAAAAGGATAGTGTTTTTGGCAATACGCCCAATGCAGCGGATCGATATCAGAGAGCAAGCCGACCGGGAACTTCCCGGCCACATCAGTCAACAGTTTTTCCATGCCTTCCATGGGAGCAAAAATATTTGACCATTCCGCCACAAAGACCGGATAGTCGATCGGTAAATTATATTTTGTTTTGATCAGGCGAAACGTTTCCTGCGGGGTAATACGTCCCGTGTTAAAATCGACGAAAACAGGATCTGCAAATAGTTCCTCGAGAACCTCCTGATCGCTCTTATCACCTGAGGGATTGCGGTACCGGAACAGTCCCCTGGTAAAATCCACCTTTATCAGAACCCGTCCCAGGTCAAAGATCACCGCTTT
>Ga0209536_100009283_pt1 | contig 14630 bp, 14 predicted proteins | sample DeeMarSeWOR28_12_FD_187461 | JGI IMG/M metagenome (GOLD analysis project Ga0209536, IMG submission 187461) | Marine sediment microbial communities from White Oak River estuary, North Carolina - WOR-2-8_12 (SPAdes) (version 2) | ecosystem: Environmental > Aquatic > Marine > Intertidal zone >...
TCTTCTGCATTCCCACCAGCTCCACCACCTGGAAGTACGAGCCGTTCACGGGAGACAGACCTACGGCCTCGAAGCGACTGGCGATGTGCTGCGCCGCCTTCTCTCCGCCCGCCTGGCCGGTACCGCGGCCCTCCATGTCGTCGGAGGCCAGAGCCTCGGTCTCGTGCATCAGCGCATCGGCGGTGATGAGCTGAGAGCCGTCGTACTCGCCCTCGGCGCAAGCGACCAGAGACAAGGCCGTAATTGCTGTGATCGCAGACATGATCCTCGAAGCCATGAGTCGCATCCTTCTCCTCAGATGGGATGTTCGGTTGGGATCGCTAGACACTATAGGGAGCGGCAAGGTTCGACGCCACGGGCCGAAACCTGCTCGCTGGTCTCTCGAACCGGCGTGGCAAATCCACGGTGAAGTGGAGCTCTTGGTTCAGGGTCGGAGGGGTAGCGGCCTCCACGGTTCTCACAGCTGTGGCGATCCGGCCACAGCCACTAGGGGCAGTCGACCCGCCGCCGAGTAGCCGCGTTTCAACCCCTCAGAAACCCATATCAGACGGTATTCCTGAGCGAAGTACGGTCAACTGGCGCGCGACGCCCTGTCGGAACGCTAATTGCGAATACTTTGGCCGGCCAGCAACGTCACTATGCCCGCCGGAGACCTAAAGAGAGATTTCGAGATGAGAAACGAAGCGAATCACCTCCTGACCGCCGTATTTGCGGGGCTATTGGTGGTTGGGTGTGACCAATCCTCGTCGCCGACAGACCCCGTGGCGGATAGTCACAATGCGCCACCAGGAGCCACCCTCACCAGTCCCAAAGTCGAGAACGATCTGAGCACGGACCTGAGCGTCTTCGGTTCGAATATCGTTGCCGATGGCATAGGCCTGGATGGATCGACGACCGGGGCGATCAGCGTTGATGTCCCCGGCGGGGCGACGATCACGAAGGTGCTGCTGTACTGGGAGGTTTGGGGCAGCAATGGGGACCCCAGCACGGTCGACGTCACCGTCGGCATCACGACGAAGAGCATCACCGGCGAGTATATCGGTTTGAGCACCATCGACACCGGAGCCCAGACCCGCAGCTACCGGGCGGACATCACAAGCGAATTCGCGTTCAGCACGGGTACCAACACCGTCGGCATCGATGTCCCCAGCGGGCTCGAATTCGACGGCGCCTCGCTGGTCATCGTGTACGATGACGGAAGCGATGGGTCCATCGAGATTCGCGACGGAAACGACTTCGCTTTCATCGACTTTGCCGACCCCAACCGCCTGACCGAGTTGCAGACGTTCGCGTTCCCCAGCGAGCCGGAGGAACGTCAGGCGACGCTCTGGTTCATCGTCGGGGACGTCGAGGACTCGCGCCCGACGAAGATCGCCATAGCGGTTGGCGGCATCGTTCAGGACTTGGTCAATGTGTTGGGCGATGGAGGTCCCGGGCGTGACGGTCCCGAGTGGGACACGTACTCAACGACCGTGACTATCCCGGCGAACGTCACCGAGTTGAGCCTGCAGCTCTTCTCTTACGACGACGGCTCCGGAAAACTGCCGGCCTCGCTCGTCTGGGTGATGGCTGCGCTGGCGGTTCCAGTGCCCGAGCGCGGCGGTGAAGGTTGTACGCCCGGATACTGGAAACAGTCGCACCACTTCGACTCCTGGACGTCCCCCTACGAGCCGAACACCCTCTTCGCCGATGTGTTTGAAGATGCGTTCCCCGAGTTGACACTGTTGGAGGTACTCAAGCAGGGCGGAGGCGGACTCATCGCCCTGGGTCGCCATACCGTGGCGGCACTGCTCAACGCTGCTTCATCCGATGTCAACTACGATATGAGCGTGGGCGAAGTGATCGACACCTTCAACGACGTTCATCCGAGTAGCAAGGACGACTACAACGACGTCAAAGACATGTTCGAAGATTACAACGAGCAAGGCTGTCCCCTGAACTAGGCCGACGCCAGTCGGACCTAGAGTTCTTGCCAAAAAGAGAGGCCGCCCTTGAAGGCGGCCTCTCTGTTATCTCTATCACCCCGAACTAACGTACGGATGGTGGACTAGCGAGGTCCTTGACTGGCCAGCTGCTCGATCTCCTCGATGGTCAGCTTCTCCGCCCAATTCGAGAGTTCCTGCTTCGATGGGGAAATCTTCAGGCTGCGTGAGAACTCACCGGGAACGCAAACTAACCGTGCCTCCCAGCGTGACCGATGCGCCACGACTTCCACGCTGAAGAAGCGACCGTCAGCCAGAAAACCACTTCGCAGAACCTCGACGTCCATATGTCGATCTTGGGAAAGCGTGGGCAGACCGTCAGTATCCGATCTGCCCGCACACCAGGTGGATTGTAGAACTACAAGATGCTACAAGAATGACGCGGAATTGGCCAGAGCCGTCCGCCAGCGTGCCACGTCACGCGCCCATTCCCTCACACGATCGCTGAGCCCGGCGAACAGGGGCTCGCGCTTCTCGAACGCATACAGGTGGCGGTCCAGATCCGTCTGGTAGATGTTGGCCACTCGGTTCTGAGCCTGCATCGTCGGTCCCTCCTATGTCCTTCTTGGCTACCCCGCCGGCGACCCGGCACGTTTGCTCTCGAATTGTTGTTTCGGAATGAGGCCCTTGTGATTTCGCTGGGAAAGCTAGGGCCCCCGAATCAGGTGATCGTCAAGTGGGAATCAGCTAGCGCCCAGTCGCGATCAGGCAGCAATCAGGCGGCCGATCGGCACATATCGGGATAGAAGGAAGGCTCGCAAATGGCCGGAAGCTCACACACAAGAGAGCACTTAGACTGAGAGGACCCTCCCGAACTCCCTGGCAAAACTTGCCTCAAAGCCGAAGGGCACATAATCTGGACGCCTCATGTCGGCCATAGCTAACCGCCTGAAAGCGGCATTCGGCAACATCCACCGCGCCCGTGGCCAGTGGCCCGAGGCGGAGTTCGGCTCTAGCCTGGCGCCGGGCCAGCTGCAGGGACTCCGGGAGACTCTTCGGGGCCGCTACCGCCTCGAGAAGGAAGTCGGGGTGGGCGGGATGGCCATTGTCTTCCTGGCCCGGGACACCAAGCACGATCGCGAGGTGGCCCTCAAGGTTCTGAAGCCGGATCTGGCCTCCCAGGTCGGCCGCGAACGATTCCTACGGGAGATCCAGTTGGCCGCGCGCCTGACCCACCCGCTCATCTTGCCGCTCCACGACTCCGGCGAGGCCGCCGGACTGCTCTTCTACGTGATGCCGTTCATCGGTGGCAGCTCGCTCAGCGACCGGATCAAAGAGGAAGGCCCCATACCCGTCGAAGAAGCGGTGGACATCACCCGGGCGGCGGCGACCGCTCTGGACTACGCCCACCGCCAGGGTGTCGTGCACCGGGACATCAAGCCGGCGAACATCATGCTCAACCAGGGCGTCGCCGTGGTGACCGACTTCGGGATCGGCAAAGCGCTGTCCGAGGCAGGGGCCAAAGACGGCGCCAACGCCGACAACCTGACCCAGGAAGGCATGCTCATCGGGACGCCGGCCTACATGAGTCCCGAGCAGACGAAGGCCCTAGGCGAGATCGATGGGCGTAGTGACATATACAGTCTCGGCCTCGTGCTGTACGAGATGCTTTCCGGCGAGCCGCTGTTCACCGGCCCCACACCCATCGCGCTGTTGGTGGAGCGTGCCACTAACCCTTTGCCTGAGCTGAAGCTCCCGGACGATACGCCGGAAGAGATCACCCACACGATCCTCAAGGCCTTGGCCGAGTCGCCAGACGACCGCTTTTGCACAGGCGCCGATCTGGCCACGGCCCTCGTCGGCGCGCGCCGCACCTGGTCCGACAGCTTCACGCCGCCGGGGACACCGGCGCCGGCTGTGGAGGACTCCATCGCGGTGCTTCCCTTCGCCAACATGAGCGGCGATCCAGAGAACGAGTACTTCAGCGACGGGATCACCGAGGAGATCATCAACTCACTCACCAAGCTGGGCGCCCTGAGAGTCGCCGCCCGAACGTCGTCATTCGCCTTCAAGGGTGAGAACCTCGATGTGAAGGAAGCCGGGCGGAGGCTGAAGGTCGCCAACGTCTTGGAGGGCAGCGTCCGGCAGGCGGGCAACCGTCTCCGCGTGACGGCCCAGCTGATCGACGTAAGCGACGGCTACCACGTTTGGTCCGAGACTTGGGATCGCGTGATGGACGACGTGTTCGCGGTCCAGGAAGAGATCGCCGCGGCCATCGCGAGCCGTCTCGAGGTGGCACCACCTGCGCCGGTTCCGGCGGCGCCGCCGAAGCCGCCCACGAAGGATGTCCGCGCCTACCAGCTCTACCTCAAGGGTCGCCATCTTTGGAACCACCGCGACCAGGAGAGCCTGGAGAAGGCGGTGGAGTACTTCGAAAAGGCCATCGAGCTCGACCCCGAGTTCGCCCTCGCGTATTCCGGCTTGGCCGACACGTATCTGTTGCTGGGTTCGTACCAGATCATCGAGCCTGGGGAGGCCAACGAGAAAGCGAAGGCCGCGGCGGTCAAGGCGTTGGAGCTGGATGATTGCGTGGCTGAGGCCCACACGTCGTACGGACAGGTGCTGCGTCGCGAGCGGGATTGGGAAGGCGAAGAGCGTCACTACAAACGCGCCATCGAGCTCAACCCCAACTACGCCACGGCGCACCAGTGGTACTCGACGCTGCTCGCCGCACTCGGTCGTATGGACGAAGCGGTGCACGAGATTCGCACGGCGGAGGCGCTCGACCCGCTCTCCCATGCCATTCTCACCACCGGTGCCATCATCTGCAACATGGCCCGCGATGTGGACGACTCGCTCCGCCATCTGAAACGGGCTCTGGAACTCGAGCCCGACTTCACCAGCGCTGTGGCGATGTCGGGATACGTCTACGCGCAGCGAGGCATGATCGACGAGGCCCTGAAGGCGAACGACTGGATGCTCGAGAAATACGGCGGCGGTGAAGGGAACATCACCGGCCACCGCTCGGCGATCTACGGCCTGACCGGTGACGAAGAGAAATCCCGGGAGCTTCTCACTCAGGCGATCGCCGAAGGTGCCGATGCCGGGCTCATCGCATACATACACGCCGGCCTCGGGGACATCGACGAGGCCTTCGATTGGCTGAACCGCGCCATTGATGAAGGTTCTGGCTGGGGTTTCTATCTCAAGGTCGACCCCGCCGTCGATAATCTGCGCTCCGATCCACGCTTTCCCAAGCTCCTCGAGCGCATCGGGCTCGCCTAGCTAACCCCCTCACGCTGACATAACCCGAGCCGGGACGTCTGCCTACGCAGGCTGTGACCTTCTGCCGCCCTCGATCGTCTTCCTGGTGGAGTAGCAGCAAGACGCCGATCCGCCCCTCAAAAGGTGGAATAGACAATTCGGCTGGAAACCAGGGAGGTCAGAATGCGCAGTCGGAGCACGAGTACTATCGTCGCCCTCGCCACGGCGTTCACAGTCTTTGCTGTTTCGCCGCTCGCCGCACAGAGCGGCAAAGGGAATCAGCAACAGCGGTCTCAGCAACAGCAGCAACAACAACAGCAGCAACTCCAGCAGCAACAGCAGCAGCAACAGCAGCAGCAGCAGATGATGCAGCAGCAGCAGCAGATGCAGGAGACGCAGCAGCGTATGACCCGCATCCAGGAACGTGCACACCAGCTCAACCAGCAGTTTGCAGAGGAAATGCGCCGCGAGCAGGCGCGCCACCGGGAACAGCATCGTTACATGCAGCAGATGTGCGAGTCGGTGGAAGAAGCCGCGGGTAACATGAATCGACTGATGGAACAGTCTCGCAATATGATGCAGGATGGTGAGTTCGCACGTAACGAAGAAGCCGTGCGCGAAATGGAACGACTGCAGAGGCGCGTCAACGAGATGGCGGAGGGTATGGAGGAGACGCTCAGGATCATGGAGCGGCTCCAAAACCGCCTCAACCAACCGACCGATAGCTGATGCACAATCCCCGCCTCAGCGGGATGGCCGGGGTCGCGATTGCGGCCCTGGCCACCGCCGTTCCCGTCACGGCGCAGACCCTCGACTACTCGGGGTCCCTGAACTACTCAACCGGCGAGTATTTCCTGGCAGAGCGTAGCGCCAGCTTGTTCTTCTCGAACGCGTTGGGTCTTTCAGCCGGTCGCTTCCGGTTGTCGGCCAGCATACCGCTCATCCTGCAGAGTTCACCTTGGCTCTTCTACACGTCTAGTGCCTCCGGGGGGGGCGGAACGGCCGGGTCGATGACAGGAACGGGATCGGAGGTCTCGGTCGACACCGCCACCCAACAGCAGATAGGGATTGGCGATCCCATGCTCTTCGCCGGCGTCGAGCTGTTCGGCGGACCTTTGGCGCCCGTTTCGCTGCGGCTGATGGGAAACCTGAAGGTGCCATTGGGCGATGTGGAACGCGGCTTCAGCACCGGCGCCTGGGACTACTCCGCCGGGCTCTCGCTCTCCGGTGTGCTCGGCGAAACCCTGTTGTTCGCCGATGTCGCGTATTGGATCTTCGGGGATCCTCCGGGTATCGTGTATCGGGACCCCATCGCGTACAGTGCGGGGTTTGGCCGTCCGCTGGCGGGCGGAAAACTCGGTCTGATGGCAGCAATCTACGGCTACACCGAGGTGATCGAGGGGGTCGCACCGCCGGTTCAGGCCTCACTGAGCATCTCGTATCTCATCGGCTGGAATCGCAGCCTCATGGGCGGGGTCTCCTTTGGGCTTACGGACTCGAGCCCCGATATCGCTTTTTCGCTGGGCTGGAGCTTTGCGCTGACGAGGGCCCGCTAGAATGCTGCACTGCATCGAGCGTGCACTCGACGCCGTCCCCCTCAGTCGCCATCATAGCGGCTAGGCCGGGATCGATAGGAGCGCAGCTGACTGTGACCGAGAGGGGTCGTCGATCGTCTGATGGGTGAGGTCGTGCAACGTTGACGGCGCATGACAACGAACTGAGCGATAGCGCCGTCGTCCGTGCTGTGAGCGACGGTCGCAAAGAGATGTACGCTGTCTTGGTGCAGCGTTACCAGGACATCCTCTATCGTCACGCGTTGCGAATGGTGGCCGAACCCGACGAGGCAGCGGACATCGTGCAGGCGTCCTTCATCAGAGGGTTCGAGCGGCTGGAAAGCTGCCGCGATCCAGAACGAGTCGGTGCCTGGTTGTTCCGGATCAATGCAAATCAGTGCCGAGATTATCTGAAGGACTTGCGGCGCAAGAACGTAAGGCTGGACGAAAGAACGGCGCTAACCGGCGATGCCGAGAACCCGGAGGGTGTAGCGCAGCGCGGCGAGTTGATGAATCGAATCAAAGCAGCCATCGACCGGTTGCCAACCGACGAGCGTGAGGCCTTCGTGCTCAAGCACATCGAGGGGTTGGCTTACAAGGAAATGGCCGCGCTACTGGGCACGTCGATACCGGCTCTGAAGATGCGTGTGCATAGAGCGCGCGAGTCGCTGCAGGGTTTGTTGGAGGAGTACCGATGAGAAGAGAACTGCAGGAATACTTGGACGCCGAGCTCAGCTTCGATGCGCTGCCCGAGGAGCTGCGCGCGGAGGCGCGGAGTTGGGAACGGCTCCTCGGCGACGTTCGCGAAATCGGAGACGAGCGGGCACCGGTCGATCTCGAGTCACGGGTCCTCGCCGCTTTGCCCGACGCGAGTCGAAGACCCGTATCCCAACGCGTGACGTCCTGGATGATACGGCCACGCACGATCCGCGTCTCGCCGCTCGCCGGTCTGGCGGCCGCAGCGGCGATCGCCCTGGTCATCCTGCTTCCACTGGGTGACGGACCCGCTCCGGTCCCGAGCCCGGAGGGCGGAACGACGATCTACGTCCAGTTTTCGATCGAGGCTCCTTCGGCAAACACCGTTGCGGTTGCCGGGGACTTCAATGACTGGGCGCCACAGATCGTACTAACGGACTCGGACGGTGACGGCATTTGGACGGGACGGGTTGCGCTCGAGCCAGGAGTCCACCAGTACATGTTTGTCATCGACGGTACGCAGTGGACGACCGATCCGAAGGCGGATCGGTACACAGACGACGGGTTTGGCAATCGCAACGCCGTTCTGGTTATCCCGCAGCCAACGACCCGCTCCTGAGGTCGGGAATGCAGCACTTCCGGCAATCGCATTGGGGCTCTTGATCATGGTCGGTTGGGTGGGTTCAGCGCACGCGCAGCAGGAGGCGCGCGTATTCATCGACGCGGGGATCTCGCACGCGCGTCCGCCGGCAGATGTGGACATCGAGCCTGGAACCTACGGCTTGCTTGGCGGTCGTTTCGTTGCCGGTCCCGCCTTCGGTTCCCTGTACGGGGCGCTCGCGACCGATCCCGACGTCGCCGACTGGGTTGGTGGGCAACTGGGGCTGTGGTATCAGTCGAGCGGAGCAGGTCGCTTGGGCTGGGCCGTGACCGGGGTCGGCTCGGCGTTCGCCCTTGGCGACCCTTCGCCCTACAAAGCTGTGATGGCCCGGCTGATCCCCGAGGCGCAAGTCAGAGCGGGGCGGACGGCGGTGATCCTGCGAGGCTTCGGCGGCATCGGACGATCGGACGTAACCGACGCGGTCAGTGCAGGTGACACATCAATTGTCACGGAACTATGGATGTATGGCGGCGGTCTCGAAGTCACTCCCTCGGTCGGCAGCTATCGCATTTGGACAGGCGCAGAGGCATACGACTCGCAGGGCGGCACTTATCTGGCGGCGTACGTGCGCACGGTAGGGCCGCTCATGAGGGGCATTTGGGGTGCAGGGTTCAAGCTGTGGGATACACCGACGGGTACCGAACCCACATTCAATATCACTCTGACATTCCCTATTGGGCCCCGCTTGTCGACCGAGCTGACTTTTGGCCGCTCGGGGCCCGACCCGCTCCTGAACTCGCCGGCGGCAGTCGATGGCAGTTTCGTAGTGAGTTGGACCGCCTACGCTCCCAGCCCACCGCCACCCCTCATCACACTGGTGGGAGATGATAGGAACGAGGTGTTCTTCAGGCTAAAGGACGATGGTGAGGACAACGTGAGCTTGCTCGGTGACTTCTCGGCGTGGGAACCCATCGCCATGCGTCGCGAGGATGGCCACTGGGTTGTCACGGTGCCGGTACCTCCGGGCGTCTACCATTTCGGTTTCCTGGTGGACGGCGAATGGTATGTACCCGCTGAGGCCCCGGGCATCGTCACCGACGAGTTCGGTCAACTGAACGGCACGCTGGTGGTTCCTGAGAAGTGACCCGAAGCCCGCGTGAGTCGTCTATTTGATGATGCGCAGGACGCTCGAATCCGAGCGAAGAAGAGTGAACGATGCAATGCAAAGAGGTTGGAAACGTGCTGATATGGAGTAGACTCCTGGCCGCGACTCTGCTGCTGAGCGTACCGGTGGCTCTAAACGCTCAAGATACCCGCATGGAGCGAGTCAGGCAGGCGTTTCCCGCCGAAACGGTCGTGGAAATCGAAGGAATCCTGGCCAACGCCCAGACGACCGGCGTGCCGATCGATCCCCTCATCGACAAGGCGCTGGAGGGTGCGGCGAAAGGCGTGCCGGGGAGTCGCGTCGTCGTCGCCCTCTCCGCTTACTCCACGCGACTCCAGGAGACCAGAACGTTGGTTGGCAGCCAGCGAGGCGTGTCTTCAGTGGTGGCAGGGGCCGATGCGCTGAGACGTGGCGTGCCGTCGCAGTTGGTAGGCACCCTCGCTCGCGAGCACCAGGGTGATATCGCGGTCCCGCTGGTCGTAATGGGCGACTTGGTCGCGGCCGGAGTGGAGGCAGACCAGGCGTATGGGATCGTCGAGGAGTCGCTGAAACAGGGCCACGACTTCGAGCAGATGTTGGCCATCCCCGGCGCGGTGGAGAATCTGATGCGCCAGGGCCATTCCGCCATGGAAGCGGCCGGCATGGTAGGCAGTGCCATAGGTAGTGGTCGCTTCGGCGCTATGGGCCCGCAGGGAAGGGCCATTTCCCGGCCGCCTCAAGGCGCGCCGGTCCCACCTGGCTCCGGACCGCCCGATTCGCAGCAGAAAAGCGGCGAGAAAGGTAAGGGCAAAGGAGAAGGGTGAAGTCGGGAAGCCGCTGTGAGCTTTAGGTCTTGGCCGAGCGCCTTGACAAACACGACCGGTCGTGCTATTTTGGCCCCATGGTCACCAAGGGTGAAGAGACCCGAGAGCGGATTCTAGACCGCGCCATGGCCATGGCGGCCGTCGTCGGCCTCGAGGGCCTGTCGATCGGCGACCTGGCCCGCGAGACGGGCATGTCGAAGAGTGGGTTGTTCGCCCACTTCGCGTCGAAGGAAGAACTGCAGCTCAAAATCATCGAGACCGCTCGGGAGCGTTTCATTCGAGACGTCTTCTTGCCGACGCTCCGGGCGACCCGAGGCGAAAGCCGTGTGCGTGCTCTATTCGAGCGCTGGCTTGCTTGGGAGCGAGGCAGGGTGGGTGGATGCCCCTTCATCGAGGCCTCCTACGAGCTGGACGACCGCCCAGGGCCGGTGCGCGACTCGCTCGCTCTGGTCCAGAGGGAATGGGTCGACAACCTGGCGAAAGCGGTGCAGCTCGCCAAAGATGAGGGCCACTTCGGCGCCGACCTCGATCCGTACCAATTCGCTTACGAGATGTATGGAATCTTCCTGGCCTACCACCTGTACCACCGCCTACTCGATGCGGAAGATGCCGCCGACCGAGCCCGGGCGGCGTTCGACCGACTCATAACCGCTTCCCGCTAACAACCAGGACCATGCAGATGGGTACCGTCGAATCTCAGGCATGTAATAGCACGATCGGTCGTACTCACGCACGCGTCGCTCGCAGCCTGAACGTCCGGCCCGGTAGATTCGAAGCCTGCCATCACTGCGGCCACCGGATACTGACCGCCATCCTCAACCGTTACCGCGACCCCCTGGGAATCGCATCGGACCTCAAGGGCCTATCCCTCGACGAGATAGAAATCCTCGCCGACCTCGACCACGGCCGCGACTAAAGCCCGGTCCGCATCACCGAAAAGCGAGGGCACGGCGCCGGAGACTCCGAGCGCACCTTGGAGCGCCGTGATCGAGGCCCGTCACCGCGCGACCGGGAGCGAGAGCCTCCTCCGCCGTGCACGAGCGCCCCGACCGGGAGCGAGAGGCCCCCACCGTGCCCGAGCGTACGCGTTGAAGTTCCCTGACGGGTATGTCATCTTGTATCAGCAGTCTCCAAATAGGTGCGATGGACGCAGCAGCCTTTTCCCTGGGCTGAACCCATGTCCGGACTCAAGAGGTTCGTGCACGAGATGCACCGCCGTTCGCTCTGGCAGGTTATGGCCATCTACATCGGCGGCGCCTGGGCGTGTTACGAGATCATCGACACCGTCACCGACCGTCTGGCTCTTCCCGGCTGGCTTCCCGTCATCGCCATCTTCTTCTTCCTGCTCGGTCTGCCCTTCGTGCTCGCCACGGCTTTCGTGCGCGAGGGTGCGCAGGCGAAACCGACGCCAGGCGAGCCTTCGACCGGTGAGCCAATCACACCTGAAGAGGCTGCCGAAACGCGTGTCGCGCGCGAAGAAGAGATAGCGCGTCGCCGAGTCCTCACTTGGCGCAACTTGGGTCTGGCGTTCGTCGTCGCCCTCGCCGCGTGGGGAATCGTCGCCGCCGGCTGGCTGGCCTTCGGCGGTCGTGTCGCTGGTAGAGAGGACGAGGCGGCGACCGTTGCGGTTTCTGCGATGCGTGTGGCCGTTCTCCCGTTCTCGGTGCGGGGAAGCGACGAGATTGCCTACCTGGGCGAGGGAATGGTCGATCTTCTGAGCACGGCGTTGGACGGCGCCGGCGATCTGCGTGCGGTCGATCCCTACGCGCTGATGAAGTTCCTGGAGAACGCTCGCGATGCTCTCGACCCGGAGACCGGCGAAACCGTGGCGAACCAGTTCGGCGCTGGCCGGTTCGTATTGGGAAGCATCGTCGAGGCGGGCGGACGCCTGCAGGTCAACGCGTCGCTGTATTCCGCCGATGGCCAGGTCGAGACCTCTGCTGAGGAGATCGCTGAAGACGAAGCCCAGGTCTTCGGCCTGGTCAACAACGTGGCGCGCCAACTGCTGGCCGCCGGGACGGGCGGCCCCAATGCGCGACTCAACCAGGTCGCGGCATCGACGACCCGCTCGTTGCCGGCCCTCAAGGCCTACCTCGAAGGCGAGAGCTTGTACCGAGCGGCCCGGTTCAGTGATGCAGCCGTGGCATACCAACGCGCCGTCGAGGCCGACAGCTCCTTCGCTCTGGCCTGGTATCGGATGGCCCTGGCCTCAATCGTCGCGGCATCTCCGACGGGAGTGTCGTCAAGGCAAGCCGCGGCCCAGGCAGTACGCTTCAGCGACCGACTATCGCAACGCGACCGCGATCGCGTGTCGATCATCTCGTCGTTCTTGAGTAGCCATGCCAGCGAGGGTGAACAGCGCGCCCGCGCCATCCTCCGTCGTTATCCGGAGGATATGGAAGCCTGGTTCTACCTCGGTGAGTTCCTTTACCACTATGGCGCGAGGCGTGGCCGCACAATCGATGAGGCTGGGGCCGCGTTCGAGCAGGCACTGAAGTACGATCCAGACAACTTCGCTGCGTTGATGCATTTGTCTTGGGTCCGCTCTACGCAATACCGCTACGACGAGCTTGAGGTGATCGCGGAGCGGATGGCCGAACTCGAGCGGGGCAGCGAGTTTCCACAGTTCAGCAGACAGCTACTGGCCTTTCTGAGAGGCGGCCAGGAGGCCGTGAGCGATATCGTCGACGAGCTGTCGAACGAGCCCGCGGCGAGCATTCGCTGGGGGAGCTTTCGCCTCGCCCTGCTCGACGAGGGACTCCCGTCGGCTGTCGAGATCGCCGGTGTTCTGACGGACCCTTCGCGTCCGACGATCGACCGCAACCGGGCGTACGCGAGCCAGGCCACCGTCGAGATGGCACAGGGCCACATCCGCGCCGCCACTGCGGTTCTCGATCGCTGGGAGAGCCTGGGTCTGCAGACGGATTTCGAAACACCGCGGGAGAATCGCGCTGCCATATGGGCCAACTCGTTCATACCGGCCGAACGGTCGGAGCTCGAGCGACTGCAAGACGAGCTGACCCATCTTGATTACGACACGACGTACGCTCCGGTGACTCGCGCGTATCTGACCGGCCTCCTGGACGCTCGCTTGGGAAATGGAGCCGAGGCACTTCGTCACGCGAGTGACCTGGAGAACCGTTCGGTCGTCGATACGACCGACGCGGATCGGCTGGCGGAATACTACGCCGCGATTCTGCGGGCCCGAGTCGCCTTTGAGCAGGGTGACCACGTTGAGGCCCTACGTCTGCTCGACACCGCGGTTGCCGATGACTGGTGGGCCCTGCGGCCCTGGTCCTTGTTGCTATCGCAGTCGCAGGAGCGCTACGTGCGCGCACAAGCGTTGGAGGCGTTGGGCCGCTACGAGGAGGCGCTGGTTTGGTACTCCTCGTTCGGTTGGGTTTCCGGCGAAGAGATGTTCTACGTCGCTCCGTCTCTACTGCGCAAAGCCGAGATCTACGAGCAACTCGGTGATACTGAACAGGCCGCGCTCCACTACCGCCGCTTCATCACCCGCTGGCGCGACTGCGACCCCGAGCTTCGTCCCGTCGTCGAAGGAGCCGAACAAGCGCTGGTGCGCCTCGGTGTGAGTCCACCGTCGTAGTCCTTGCACGCTGGGGTCGGGGCGTTGTTGTTGGCTTGTCTCGCTCCCGGACGCGCCGTTGCGGCAGCCAATACTGGGGGGCAACGGCGCTCCAACGTCCCCTCGGACAAGCCACAACGACGCCCCTTCCACGAACGAGAGGATTTGTCACGCCGGCGGAGCTCGTCTCCGCGGCCTTGTGACGGCAGAATCAGACCCCACGTTGCTGACAGCGAGGGCACGGCCGGAGCCTACGAGCGTACGTTGGAGCGCCACTGCTCGTAGCGGGTGAAGGCCCGCTCACGCGCGACCGGAAGCGAGAGGCTCCGGCCGTGCCCGAGCGCCACGCCGGGAACGAGAGGCTCCGGCCGTGCCCGAGCGATCGTTGACCATGCGAGCGAGATCGGGAAACACCTTGTGTTGCGCGTGGTGCCGTTGGAAAATCGACAGTTTGAGAAGTATGACCGACAGCAGGCCGGCCCGCAGTAATCGCCATCGGCCCTTACCGCGCCTGATGTAGGTTCCGGCAAACCTCAACCATCGATGTGCGATGGCGCTCCACGAATAGAACGTTCGGTTAATCAAGCGGTAGGCGTCGAGAATCTGAGCCGCCGACATGTTCTCGTGGCTCAGCACCAGGTGATCGCCTTCGTAGTGCGAGAGGTCGTGGTCGATGATGCGACCTTCCGATTCCATCTTGGCGTGGAACGGTGTGCCGGGGATCGGGATCGAGATGGAGAGCAGCACGGCACTGGGATCCACGCGCTCGAGCTTGTCCGGCAGCGTCTCGTAGTACTCGGCCGTGTCCTCTTCCAGCGCCAGCATCATTCCCGTGAACGAAAGGATGCCTCGCTCCTTCAACTTGGCGAACTCTTCGCCGGCCTGTTTTTGGACCTTCTTTCTGATGCCGGATCCGAAAAAGAGTGCCATAACCTTTATTTTGAAATTCGGTATCAATAACAAAGTTAACGAAATTTGCTCTATCATCCCTATCTTTAATTACGGTAATAAACCCCACTAACTTTTTTTCATCTTCTCCCTTT
>Ga0209536_100009284_pt1 | contig 14628 bp, 13 predicted proteins | sample DeeMarSeWOR28_12_FD_187461 | JGI IMG/M metagenome (GOLD analysis project Ga0209536, IMG submission 187461) | Marine sediment microbial communities from White Oak River estuary, North Carolina - WOR-2-8_12 (SPAdes) (version 2) | ecosystem: Environmental > Aquatic > Marine > Intertidal zone >...
ATTCGTGGGACTGATCATTACCAACTGCATCATCATGGGGCGCCTGGAGGCCTTTGCCCTGGGGAACAAGCCCTGGCCCTCCTTCCTGGACGGACTGGGAAATGCGGCCGGCTACGGGGTGATCCTTATCATTGTGGCCTTCTTCAGGGAACTGCTGGGATCGGGTACGCTGCTTGACATGCAGGTGATCCCCCAGGCCTTTTACGATGCCGGCTATGTGAACAACGGGATGATGATCCTGCCCCCCATGGCCCTGGTGGTGGTGGGCATTATCATCTGGATACAAAGGGCGCGCCGCAAAAACCTGATAGAGGACTGAGTAATAAGGTAGAACATTAGAAACTAGCAAAATGGAAAATTTAGTCAACATATTTGTCAAGTCCATCTTCATCGATAACATGATCTTTGCCTATTTCCTGGGCATGTGTTCCTACCTTGCCGTATCCAAGACGGTTAAGACTTCCACGGGACTGGGGATCGCTGTGATCTTTGTACTTGGATTTACCGTTCCCATCGACTACCTTCTGGAGAAATTTATCCTGAAGGCAGGGGCCCTGACCTGGATCAGCCCTTCCCTGGCCGATGTGGACCTGAGCTTCCTGACCTTCATCATGTTCATCGCCGTGATCGCCTCCATGGTGCAGCTGGTGGAGATGGTGATCGAGAAGTTTGTCCCCACCCTGTATACCTCGCTGGGGATCTTCCTTCCCCTGATCGCCGTGAATTGCGCCATCCTGGGGGGATCGCTCTTCATGCAGGAACGGGAGTATGCCAATATTGCAGAGGCCACCGTTTTCGGGCTTGGCTCGGGAGTGGGCTGGTTCCTGGCCATTGTGGGTATTGCAGCCATTCGTGAAAAGATCCAGTATTCCAATGTCCCCGCACCCCTGCGCGGACTGGGCATCACCTTTATTATTACGGGATTGATGGGGATCGCATTTATGAGTTTTATGGGTATTAAATTATAGGACTATGATATTTCTCACTTCAACATTTTCGGTGATTTTGATCAGCGCAGCTGTCTTCCTGTTTGTGATCCTTCTGCTGGTGGTCATGCTGCTCTATGCCAGGTACAAACTGACCCCGCAGGGCGATGTGCAGCTAAAGGTCAATGACAAAGAGTTTACCGTCTCACCGGGAACAACCGTGCTGAATACACTATCGAACAATGAAATCTTCCTGCCCTCGGCCTGTGGCGGGGGCGGAACCTGTGGCATGTGCAAATGCCAGGTGCTGGAAGGGGGCGGGAGCATCCTCCCCACCGAAACCGGTTTCTTCACCAGAAAGGAGCAGCAGCAGCAATGGAGGCTGGGCTGCCAGGTAAAGATCCGCGAGGACATGACCATCCAGATCCCCGAAGAGGTGATGGGCATCAAGAAATGGGAGTGCGAGGTGGTAAGCAACAACAATGTGGCCACCTTTATCAAGGAGTTTGTGGTGAGGCTGCCCGAAGGGGAGAAGCTGAACTTCAAATCGGGGGGCTACATCCAGATCGATGTGCCCAAGATAGAGGTGGATTTTGCCACGGACATTGATGTGGAAAAGGAGTACCGCGACGAATGGGACAAGTACAAAATGTGGGAACTGAAGATGAAGAATACCGAGGAGACCTACCGTGCCTACTCCATGGCCAACCATCCTGCCGAAGGGAACATTGTGATGCTGAACATCCGGATAGCCACGCCCCCGTGGGATGTGAGCCACGGCCGTTTTAAGAATGTGAATCCCGGGGTCTGTTCCTCCTACATCTTCTCCCGCAAGCCGGGCGACAAGGTCATGGTATCCGGACCCTACGGGGAATTTTTTATCAAGGACACCAAGAACGAGATGGTCTATGTGGGCGGCGGCGCCGGCATGGCCCCCATGCGTTCCCATATTTTCCACCTGTTCCCCACCCTGAAGACCAAAAGAAAGGTAAGTTACTGGTACGGGGCACGCTCCAAGAGGGAGATCTTTTACGAGGACCATTTCAGGGACATCGAGAAGGAGTTCCCCAATTTCACCTTTCACATTGCCCTTTCAGAACCCCAGCCGGAGGATAAATGGGACGGTTTCACGGGCTTCATCCACCAGGTGCTCTATGACAACTACCTGCGCTACCACGAAGAACCGGAAGAGATCGAATACTACATGTGCGGACCGCCCATGATGAACTCTGCGGTTTCTGACCTCCTCTACAATATGGGGGTACCGGACGAAATGATTGACTTTGACGACTTTGGTTAGCGAAGACACTATGGTTGCTATATCGCCGCTTAAAATCTTCCTGCGGAATATTTATAGGCGGCTCCAATAGCAACCATATCGTTTCAATAATAGAATAAGAGGGAGTGGGGCCGTTTCATTTTGATTTATGAAACGGCCCCTCTCTTTTTCCCCCGATCTCCATTTAATCCACGGTACATCCTGAGTAATTACCCGGTGATTTCATCTTTTGGTGTATATGATTACTGTTTAGTCTGGAATTACCCTATTTAAGGTTCCGAAAGAAATAATGCAGTTTTATTCTCAATTTCGTTGCCTGCCCTGTTTTGGGTCTTTTTGAATATCACTTGATAGTGACATTTACCTATTCAAGATGACATGATAGAATAATTCATTCTTTGATCTGTAAAGCATAAAGCATTGATATACAGCTATATATACATATATCCGTTTTTATACTTAAGTACTGAAATGTCACTCTTTGGCAAAAATGTCACTAAGCAGTGACATGCTGTTCTACCGGAACAGACATAAAGGGTTCAAATGAGTCTCCATAAGTTGAATCCTGCGAACTGAAGATGGCGAAAGTATCCCCGTTTTTTGCACATATCAAATCAAAATATCCTAAATCAGAGACCATGACCTCAATGAAGAACTAGCATCAGGAAATATTGGGGAACTCCAGGCGTTTTGTATCTTGCGGCTGAAATTTGAATGGAATGAAACAACACATCATAATACTGCTTTTTATCCTGCTCATCTTTAGTTCGTGCGATCCCGGCTCGGGAGGAGCATACCGGAGCATACAGGGCTTTACCCAGGGAACCACCTACCTGATCACCTATAAGCTCCCCGGCGAGCAGGATATACAGCCGCAAATTGATTCACTGCTCAGGCGCTTCGACCAGTCCTGTTCCTCCTACGACACCACCAGCATTATCAGCCGGATCAACAGGAATGTTCCCGGTGTGCGCACCGATTCCTTCTTTCGTGCGGTATTCAGGGAGTCGGCCCGGGTTTACCAGGTGACTGGGGGCGCCTTTGACATTACCCTTGCCCCCCTGATCGATGCCTGGGGTTTCGGACCGGGCGAAAGGCAGGACCTGGACAGTTCCTTGGTGGACAGCCTGCTGCAAAATGTGGGCATGGAAAAAATACACCTCTCGGGCGATAGCGTAGTGAAAAACCATCCCGATGTTCAACTGAACGTTAATGCCATCGCCCAGGGCTATGCAGTGGATGTGGTCGCGGCTTACCTGGACGAACTGGGATGCAGGAATTTCATGGTGGAGATCGGGGGAGAGATCAGGACCCGGGGAGTGAACCAGCAGGGCAATTTCTGGAGGATCGGGGTTGACCGCCCGGAATTCGGCAACATGGTCCCCGGCCAGCAACTGCAGGTGATCATCAATATGCACAACCGCTCCCTGGCCACATCGGGCAATTACCGGAAGTTCTATGAAAAGGACGGGGTAATGATTACACATACCATAGATCCCATCTCGGGTTATCCGAAAACGAGTAATTTACTGAGTGTCACGATATTATGTGATCAATGCATGACAGCCGACGCCTATGCGACCGCCTGTATGGTGATGGGTCTGGAAAAGGGCAAGAAATTTGTGGAACAAGAGAAAGGAGTGGATGCTTTCTTTATTTATGGAGATGATTTTGGAGCATACCAGATATGGTTTACCGACGGGATGAAAAAGTACATTGAGATGCCCTGATATTTGCAAAGATTCAGTTATGAAAATAAAATATCTATTGATCGCATGGCTCATACTGGCATTCCCCGAATCATGCAATACCATGACAACAGGGGATGGCGATCCGGAGGCCATTGAAACCAGGCGTTCCAACACATCCGGTGAACCCTGCGACGGTTCCGATACCATCTTTATTACCCCTTCCAAAACCACCGAGTTGAGCATGGTTGTGGAGGAGACATCCGGACTTATCTTCTGGGACGACCTTCTCTGGACCCACAACGACGATTCCGATATCAGGCTTTACGGGATCGATACAGCTTCCGGCCAGATCAGGAAGACACACATCCTTTGGAAGGTGGAGAATTATGACTGGGAGGATATAGCGCAGGACCCGGACCATATCTATGTGGGCGATTTTGGCAATAACGGGGGCAACCGGGACGACCTGCATATTTTGCGTGTGGACAAAAACTCACTGAAGTCAGGGAAACCCCGTATTGATACCATCTGGTTCACTTACAGCGATCAGGACAATTTTGAACCTGCGGAGCTGAACCAGACGGAATTTGACTGCGAGGCATTTGCGGTGACCGCGGACAGCATTTACCTGTTCACGAAGCAGTGGCTGAGTGCAAATACCACGGTCTATGCCTTACCAAAGGACCCCGGTGCATATGTGGCGGAGAAGAGAACCACCTTTGATATTGGCGGATTGGTAACCGGGGCAACATATCTGGAAGAGGATGGCCTGCTGGCGCTCTGCGGCTATCAGGGACTCATGCAGCCCTTCCTGTGTGTTTTTTATGGCTATCCGGAGCACCAGTTCTTCTCCGGGAAAAGGCAGCGCTTCAACCTTTCGATCCTTTTTCACCAGGTGGAAGGCGTTGCAACATCGGATGGATTGAAATATTACATCTCAAATGAATATTCAGGTATCGGATCCGCAATGCAGAATTATCAGAAGCTTCATGAATTCGATCTTGGGCCCTATCTGAAGGAATGTCTGGATGCAAAATGATCCCGGAATTGTTCGTGTGATATCCCATTTTTTGACAGAATGGAAGAAATTGGCTATGAAACTTTGAAAAATCTCTAATAAAAGGTCAATTGGATTTTATTAAGAAACAAATGCTCCAGCATGCCGATAAACTATGTTTGTCAAATAAGATTATGGGGGTAGGAATTACTGAAACTAATCTTTATATTTTTACGTTTGAATTTTTTGAAAAACCTGTTCAGTCCTGGGACTGAGGAGGCGAAGCTGTACCTGGCCCTGAAACATGCATTATCCCCATCATATTAACTATCAGCTATTAACAAAATCATAACAACACGGAAAATATGACTTATTTGAATTCATGGCAGAAACACCCCCCCATAAGAGCCATAAGCCTTATCCTGCTGGGTGTAATTCTGTTAAATGGATGTGTAACCACCAAAAGGACCTCGTACCTGCAGGAGCATAAGAAAAGCCCGTATACGGGAGAATATGTACCACCTGAGGATTACCTGATCCGGCCAAACGACAACATCTACCTGAATGTTGCCACACCTGACCCGCGTATATCAGCCATGTTCAATGCCATGGGACAGATGAGTGGAGATGTGGGATTTGATGAGGCAAGCGCCCACATCTACTCCTACCCGGTGGAAATAGACGGAACGGTGGAACTGCCCTATATCGGGGTCCTTCATGTGGCAGGAATGACCCTGCCTGAAACCAAGGAGCTTATCGAGACTTCGCTGAGTGATTATGTGAACGATGCCACGGTGACCGTTAAACTTGTCAATAACAATGTAACCGTGCTGGGCGAGGTGGCCGCTCCGGGGGTATACCCGCTTTACAAGGAAAGGCTGAACGTCTTCCAGGCCCTGGCACTGGCCGGTGATATTGATACCTATGGTGACCGTTACGAGGTAAGTATCATCAGGCAGGGTGAGGAAGGTTCCATTGTCAAGAAAATTGACATGACCGACAAGAATATTATTGATTCAGAATTTTATTATATAATGCCGAACGATGTGGTCTATGTGAAGCCCATGAAAGGTAAGTTCTTTGCAGTAGAATCAATGCCATGGACGTTGATCTTCACGGCCATAACCACCTTTATCTTACTTGAAAACTATATTAGTCCACCACAATGACAGATTTGAAAATCACAGAGTTCAACGATCCAGCTAAAGCACAACAGGCCAGCCTCATACATATGATCAATATCCGTAAGATATTGATGATGATGTTAAAGAACTGGTATTTTTACCTGATTGGCATCCTATTGGCCGGTGCAGGAGCTTACTATTATCTGCTGTATAAGATTCCCACCTATATGGTGGAAACAACCATTTTGATTGGTGAAGAAGACAATGCTCAGGCCACCGGGAATGACATGCTTCAGGGATTCGCCCTCCGCCAGGGGGTTCAGAATCTTGATAACCAGCTTCTGATCGTACAATCCTATTCCATGATACGCAAGGCGGTTGAAGAATTACCTTTTGAGATTGACGTGTACCGAAAAGGCTTCCGCAGTCAGGCATCCTATTACCCCATGAGTCCCATACGGGTGGAAGTGGGAGAAGAGGGGCCCCCCTATGATTCGGAATTTATTTTTCAGTATATAAGCGAAGAGGAGAAGTTTCATCTCAGAACATCCCGGCATTCGAGGTACTACGTGGATTCCCTTTACACCTTCGGTCAGAATATCGAGATCGATGGTACCTCCTTTACCATACACCCGCAGCCTGAGCTGGAGGACATCTACATGGCCGGAGGAAAGATCTATATACGGTTCTACGATAAAGTCAGGCTGACGGAGCTGTACATGAACAGGCTGGGAGTGGACAATGCCACAAGGGACGGAAGTATAATCAGCCTTTACCTTACGGGTCCCAACAGGATCAAGGATGTGATCTTCCTGGATAAACTTACGGAGGTCTATATTAATGACAACCTTGAAAAGAAGAATCAGGAAGCAAGACGGATCGCAGATTTCATCAACGAGCAGCTCGGGGATGTAAAAGATTCGCTGAGAGTGACCGAAAGGAACCTGATGAACTTCAGGTCCACCAACAGGATCATGGATGTATCGACCCAGGCCCAGCAAATCCTGGACCAGTCGGTTCTGCTGGAGAATGAAGAGGCGAGGCTTACACTGGAAAGGAACTATTTCCTGTATCTGGAAAATTATCTTATGAAGGATGATACTGATCAGGCCCCCATTGCACCTGCGTCCATGGGGATCGAGGATCCTTTGCTTGTGAACCTGATGCAGGAGCTGGCCGGATTGCAGGCGGAGTACTTCAGCAAGGCGGCCGGGGAGCGAAACCCGCTGCAGGGACAGCTGGAGATGCGAATCAGGAATACCAAGAACAGTATCAAGGAGACCCTGGTTGGCCTCAAGCTGGCCAATCAGATGGCCCTGGAAACCACCCGCGGGCAAATCGCCAGGATCAACGCCGAGGCCGAAGGATTGCCCGTGAAGGAACGCCAGTTGCTTGGTTTCGAAAGGGAGTTTAACCTGAACAATGAACTTTACACCTTTCTTTTGCAGAGAAGGGCCGAGTCACAGATTCAGAGTGCCTCCAATACACCCGACAACGAACTGGTGGATCCGGCAAGGGCCGAAGGTCCCATATCGCCCCTCAGGCAGCTGGTCTTTGCTTTTGCTTTTGCCTTTGCCCTGGGTATCCCCACCCTTGTCATTATACTGAAAGAGGTCATAAACAACAAAATCACCTGTGAAGAAGACCTGCAATTTGTCAGCCAGCTTCCTGTGGTTGCCCACTTCCCCCACAGCAGGCTGAGCTACAATACGGTGGTGTTAAATGAACCGGAGTCCAGGATCTCCGAATCATTCAGGAGCCTGCGAACAAGGATGGATTTCTTCACACGAGACATCAAATGTCCGATGATCGTGCTCACCTCTTCGGTTCCGGGTGAAGGTAAAACCTTCGCTGCCATAAACCTGGCTTCTGCATACAGCCTTGCGGGCAAAAAAACGATGCTCGTCGGGATGGACCTGCGCCGTCCCATGCTTGCCAAGAGTTTTAACCTGAGCAATGATGCCGGACTGACCGACTACCTGATCGGAAAGAAGAAGCTGCACGAGGTGATCCAGGAGACCGATTTTGAAAATCTCCACGTGATCAGCTCAGGGCCCGTTCCTCCCAATCCGGGAGAGCTTTGCAGTACAGATCTGGTCAGGGGCATGTTCCCCCTGCTCAAGGAGAAATATGATTTTATCGTGGTTGACAGTCCGCCCATCGGTGTGGTATCTGATATCTATGTGGCTTCATCCCTGGCCGACTCGGTATTGATCATGGTACGCCACGATTATACCAAGAAAAATGTCTTAAGTGCCACGCTGGCGGAGATTCAGAGCAACGGGATCGGCCGTCTGAGCCTGCTGGTGAATGATGTGAAATCACTTGGAAGCAGCTATCGCTATGCCTACAAGTATAAATATGATTACAGGCAGAAAAAGTCCAAAAAGAACAAAGCCGATAAAACCGCTGCCTGATTTGAAACCCGAACTGGTCGAACTCCCGAAATTCCTGGACCGTCGGGGTAACCTGTCTTTTATCGAGGAGGATACTCAGCTGCCCTTTAAGGTCAGGAGGGTCTACTGGATCTATGATGTTCCGGGTGGCGAGAAACGCGGGGGACACGCATTCAAAAAGACCCAGGAGATGATCGTGGCCCTGTCCGGCAGTTTTGAAGTGCTGCTGCACGATGGTAAGCAGGAGTATCGCTTCCTGCTCAACAGGTCATACTATGGAGTCCTGGTCCCCAGGATGATATGGAGGACGCTCGAGAACTTTTCCACAAATTCCCTGGCACTTATCCTTGCCTCGACCGACTATACACCGGAAGAGTACATCTACGATTTTGAAGCTTTCAAGCAATCTGTAAGCAGATGAGAGAGGTCATATCTGATATTCATAACTGCAACGTGGTGGAGATGGAGAAGAACCACAATCCTGCGGGGAACATCACGGTATATCAGAACGGAACTTCCATGCCCTTCGATGTGAAAAGGGTCTACTACCTCTACGACGTTCCCGGAGGATCGGAACGGGGCGGCCATGCGCACAAAGAGCTTCATCAGTTGATCGTGGCAGCCAGCGGATCCTTTGATGTAATCATTGACGACGGCCGGAACAAGAAGATCGTACACCTCAACAGGCCCTATTTCGGATTGCTGGTGGTTCCCGGTATCTGGAGGGAGATCGTAAACTTCTCATCCGGGGCCATATGCCTGGTCCTTGCCTCTGAGAAGTACAGTGAAGAAGATTACATTCGTGATTATTCCCGCTTCCGGGAATTCAAAAATTCTCCAAGTGTTGATTGAGGTAGATTCAGGCAGATTTCAGAGCTTTTTCCCGACCAGTCCCCACCCATTTGTTTCCCAAGCCTTTGTAGAGCTCAACCAGCATAAGGTTGAAAGGATCGTCCACCTGGTTGAAGACAAGAAAAAACCGGGGATGGGACTTGTGGCCGGGATCAGGGAGGGCAAGATCCGCTCCCCCTTTTCGGCGCCTTTCGGGGGATTTCATTTCAGGAGCGAGAATGTATATTCCAGTGAGGTGGATGAATTTGTCTCTTCCTTAAAGGATTACATCATATCGGAGGGTTTGCAGGGCATGGAGCTGATCCTTCCCCCCGATCTCTATCATTCCACCTTCAATGCCAAGTGCGTTTCTGCCCTGCTCCGTTCCGGTTTCAAGTCCAATCTTCCCGATATAACAAGCTGGATAGAACTGGATCAGTTCCAGGGATCCTTCTCCTACAAGAACAGCAGGGAATATTACAGGCAGGCCCTCAGAAACAATCTTGCCTTCGAACATGTTGAGGACGAGCAGGGGAAAATGGAGGTCTATGAGCTCATACGCGAGAACCGGGCCAGGTTCGGCCGGCCCATTTTTATGAGTTTTGATGACGTAAGGGCAACCAGTAAGCTGTGGCCGACTGACTTTTTCAAGGTCTCGTCCCCCGATCCTGCCATAGTGGCATCGGGCATCTTTTACCGCTACCATCCGCAGGTGGTTTATGCATTGTTCTGGGGCGACAACGAAGCCGGCCGGCCGCTGCGGGCCATGGATTTCCTGTCCTTTAAGCTGTGGACCTTTTATAAGGATCTCGGATTCAAACAGATAGATATCGGGATCTCCACCGAATCGGGGATCCCCAACGAGGGACTTCTGCGGTTCAAAGAAAATCACGATGCAATATCCTCCATCAGGCATTCCTTTTCCTGGACGCACAATCTTTAATTAATGGCTCAGTAGAATGAAAAAGCGAGATTATAAATCATATGAAGTGGATTATGAAGAGATGCCTTTTGAGACAACACTGATCGAATACAGAAGGAAGATCGTGATCCAGAACCTGCTCAGGCACAAGCATGAGAGAATTCTTGAGATCGGTTGCGGTAAAGATCCTATTTTCAGGCATTTCCAGGACTTCTCCTCCATGACCATCATCGAACCATGTGAATCATTTTACAACAATGCCGTCAGTATAAAAGACAACGACCGGATCGAGATCTACAAGGACCTCTTTGAGAACGTGGCCGATACGCTGCAGCAGCAAAGCTTTGATTTCATAATCATCAGCTGTCTGCTTCATGAAATTCCCGATACTCATAAATTCTTAGGGAAGATCTCCCAGATCTCCGGCAAGGAGACCATCATTCATATAAATGTTCCCAATGCCAATTCTTTTCACAGGGTTCTGGCCATGGAGATGGGATTGATCGACTCTGTTTTTGAATTCTCACCCACCAACATAAAGATGCAGCAAAGCAGGGTTTTCAACCTGGAATCCTTAACTGATCTTCTGTCCGCGCAAAAATTCACGATTTTAGAATCCGGCTCCTATTTCATTAAGCCCTTTACGCATCGCCAAATGCAGCAGCTTATGGATTCCGGGATCCTGACAGAGGAGATCCTGGATGGTTTATTCGGAATGACCAAATACTATCCGGACCTGGGTTCGGAAATCTACGTGAATTGCAAAATAAACGGAGAATAGCTGTTCATGATTAAATTTCTTGATCTGAAAGCCGTAAATGATTCTTTCGAACCTGAACTGGGGCAGGCCATCCAACGGGTTCTGGACTCGGGTTGGTACCTGCTTGGCCAGGAGCTGAAATCATTTGAGCAAGAGTTCAGTCAATTTACCGGATCCGGGCATTGCATCGGCGTAGCCAACGGACTGGACGCACTCAGGCTGATCTTCAAGGCATACATTCAGATGGATAAACTGAAGGAAGGCGACGAGGTCATCGTTCCGGCCAATACATTTATTGCATCCATGCTGGCGATCACCGACAACAGGCTGAAGCCGGTACTGGTGGAACCCCACGGGGAAAGCTACAATCTTGATATCTCGCTTGTTGAGCAGAAGATCACCCGGCGCACAAAGGCGATCATGGTGGTCCACCTCTATGGAAGGGCCTGCTGGTCCCCTCAACTGGAGGAGATCGCCAGGCGGCACAATCTGCTTCTTATTGAAGATAATGCCCAGGCCGTGGGGGCCAGGATCCAGGGTTCCAGGCGCACCGGGTCGCTTGGGGATGCAGCCGGACATAGTTTTTACCCGGGAAAGAATCTTGGTGCCCTGGGCGACGGGGGTGCAGTCACCACCGATAATGATGATCTGGCAGAGTTGGTAAGGGCCCTTTCCAACTATGGTTCCGCGAAAAAATATGTGCATGATCACCAGGGACTGAATTCCAGGCTGGACGAAATACAGGCGGCCGTGCTCCGCGTGAAACTTTCCCGTCTGGATGAGGATAACCAGCGCAGAAGAGAGCTTGCGCAGTACTATATGGATCATATCGTCCATCCCCAAATTAACCTTCCGGGAAAGCGCGAAGCCGTCACAGGGTCCCTGGATCATGTCTGGCACCTTTTTGTGATCCGTCACCCCCGGAGGGACCGCCTGATGCAATATCTGGCGGACCAGGGCATCCAAACCCTGATTCATTATCCCGTACCACCCCACAAGCAGCTTGCCTACAGGGGATGGAGTCACTTAGATCTTCCTGTTACAGAGCATATTCACAACACAGTATTAAGTCTACCCATGAGCCCGGTAATGAGCAAAGACGAAGGAAGGCAGGTAGCGGAAACGATAAATCATTACACGGATTAATTCTGTGAAGTATCAGGAATGACAGAACAACAATCTTCCTATCGGCAGATATTTAAAGCCACCTCGCTTTTTGGGGGTGTCCAGGTATTCAACATCCTGATCGGGATCGTCAGGGTCAAATTTGTGGCGGTACTTCTTGGTGCAGCCGGAGTTGGTATCATCGGACTTCTAAATGCCCCCCTGGAGCTGATTGGCGCCATTACCGGCCTGGGGATCTATATCTCTGCGGTGCGGGACATATCAGCGGCCGACGGCACCGAGAATCCATCCAGACTTACCAGGGCCATTATGATCCTCCGGAGGTGGGCCTGGATCACCGGAATGATGGGTGCCGTTGTGACCATGGCCCTGGCTCCCAATCTCAGCCAGTGGTCCTTCGGGAACAAGGAGTATACCTGGTCCTTTGTCTGGCTTGCCGCCACCATGCTGCTGGGTTCCATCAGCCATGGACAAACGGCTGTACTGCAGGGGACCCGGAGACTGAATGCGCTGGCAAAGGCAAGTGTATACGGGTCATTACTGGGACTGATAACATCCATACCGCTGTATTACCTGTACGGCAATGAGGGCATTGTGCCGGCCATGGTCATATCCGCGGTTACCGCGCTTCTGCTTTCCTGGTATTTCGTCAGAAAGGTCAAACTGGAACCCGTGAAGATGACTTTCAGGGAGACCATTACTTCGGGGATGGGAATGGTAAAACTGGGGGTCTCCATGACCGTTGCCGGACTCATCGCATCCCTGTCAAGGTATGTGCTGAATGCCTATATCAGCAACAACGGCGGTGTGGAGGTGGTGGGGCTCTACAATGCCGGCTGGGGAGTGATAAGTCAGTATACGGCCGTTGTTTTTGCAGCCATGGCCACCGATTATTTCCCCCGTCTCTCAGCCATTCACTATGATAACGAAAAGGTGCAGGATCTGGTAAGGCAGCAAAGTGAAACAGCCGTATTGATCCTGACCCCTCTACTCTCCCTGCTTATTGTAATGATGCCGGTGGTGATCCGGGTCCTCTATACCAAAGAATTCATGCCCATGCTCACCTTTGCGAACCTGACCATCCTGGGCATACATTTCAAGACCCTGTCCTGGGCCATGGGTTATATCTATCTCGCCAAGAGCGAGGGCCGCCTATTTCTGATCCTGGAGATCATATCCGGATCAATTATCCTGGGGCTGAACCTGTTCTGTTATCATTTATACGGACTTAACGGGCTGGGGGTCTCTTTCATCATATCATACTTCCTGGGCATACTGGTCTCCTATTACATATTGAGAGTCAAATACCAGATCAGTTTCCCCCTGAAACAATATGCCCGGATGATCTTTACCTATTCCTTTGTGGTTCTGTCCTTCATCACAAGTTTTATGGAAACTGAATTGTACAGATACATTGCCGGTTTCGCCATTCTGGCCCTGGCTACCGTATATTCCGTATACAAGCTGAATCAGTTAATGGATCTGAGGTCCTATATCATGGAAAAAATAAGAAGAAAGCTTAACAATCAATGAGTACAAAAGTCTCCGTAATCATAGCCACCTATAACTCATCCGCTTTTATAATCGAAACCCTTGATAGCGTTTATAAGCTGTTGTGGAAGGACATTGAACTGATTATCACGGACGATTGCTCCACCGACAATACGGTGGTATTATGTGAGGACTGGCTGAAGAGGAATCGGCAGAGATTTCTGGATACCATCCTGGTCACCTCTGAAATTAATACAGGTGTTTCGGCAAATGTAAACAGGGGTTTGCACAAAGCCACGGGCGAGTGGATCAAGTTCCTGGCGGGTGACGACACCATGGCTCCCGGCTGTTTGACCCACAACATGGAGCATGTGGCTGCCAATCCGGAGATCAGGGTACTTTTTTCCCAGCTGGATGTTTACCGGGAAAGCTTCGAGGAGCAGAACTTCATATATACCACCCCGGATGAGATCCATCCCTACAGCATCTTCTGGCCGGAACGGAACGCTGAATCGCAGCACCGCATATTGCTGAACTCCGACCGGATCCATTTTGCCCCCACCATATTCATACATAGGGAAACCCTGCTTTCGGTGGGGGGCTTTGACGAACGTTTCAAGGAATTTGAGGATTATACCCTCTGGCTGAATCTCACCAGGAACGGCCACAAACTCTATTTCCTGCACAAAGTGACCGTAAATTACCGCAGGCACTCCAATGCGCAGAACAATATACTGGTCCGGCATGTGGTCAATCCCAACTACTTTAAAGAGGAAAAGATGCGCAAGATCTATACCTATCCCCATATGCCCCCCTTAAAAAGAATGCATGCCCGCTTTGCATGGTATGCCTCCCAGGTGTTCCGTCTGAAGCGCCTCAATAGGGAGACGAAATTCAATATGAAAGTCCATGAATTGCTTACCTTCTATCTGAACCCTTTCAGCTACGTCATCGCCGTCATGAAGCGTCTTGATCCCAAAGTAAGACAGAATGAACTATATTCGTAATATGCCTTATCTCCCTTGAATCATGAAAACCGCACTCGTAACAGGCGCCGATGGCTTTATCGGCTCACATCTCACGGAA
>Ga0209536_100009285_pt1 | contig 14627 bp, 9 predicted proteins | sample DeeMarSeWOR28_12_FD_187461 | JGI IMG/M metagenome (GOLD analysis project Ga0209536, IMG submission 187461) | Marine sediment microbial communities from White Oak River estuary, North Carolina - WOR-2-8_12 (SPAdes) (version 2) | ecosystem: Environmental > Aquatic > Marine > Intertidal zone >...
CCAGGAGCGCAACGGGGTACTGCAGGCAATTGGGCATCATCAGGGCGACGCGGTCACGATGACGGTGCGAGTAGCGTCGCGCGGCCATGGCCACCGCCACCGCCGCCAGCAGCACCGAGATCAGCGAGGCGAGGTTCAGGAACCGGCCGGACCGCTCCATCGAGGAACGGATCTGGGGGTTTGCGTCACGGATGTCCTGGAGACTCTCGTCGCCGGCCAGGCGCTCCTCCAGCAGATCCTTGAAGGGGCCGATGTCACTTCGGCCGCCGGCAAACAGCATCCGGTAAGTGACCCGGCTGCCCGGCTGTACCAACTGCGTGGACTCCAGATCGGCTTCGTTCATCAGCAGCGTGGGTGCCAGATCGACGAAACTCCAGCCTTCATCGGGGCGGAAATCGAGCACGCGGCTCACGCGCAGCGTGGTCGCGCCCACTTCCACGGTGGCGCCCGTGTCGGCACCCAGGCGGGCCAGCAGGCGCGGCGAGGCCCAGGCCTCCCCGGGCGCTGGTATGCCGTCGGTGACCCGGGCCTCGCCGAGCAGCCGTTCGGAAGTCTTCAGCCGGCCGCGCAGGGGATAGCCTTCCGTCACGGCGCGGACGGCCGCGAGCGTATTGGATTCGGCGGCGAAGACGACGCTGGGCATGCTCGAAACACGCGCGGTGAGAATGCCGTTTGCGGCCGCGATGGCCTCGTAGTCGCCGGCGATCGGCCGGGTTGAGGCGAGGCGCAGATCTGCCGCCAGGGATTCAGCCGCGCGGCGCTCAACCGCCTGGCCGACCCGATCCGTCAGGAAAGCGACGCCGGTCATCGCCGTCACCGCTACCAGCAGAGCGGTGCCCAGCACGGTGAGTTCTCCGGCCCGCCAGTCGCGGGCCAGCAGCTTCCAGGCCAGTCCGAACGTTCCGCGGCGTTTATCGGTCAATGGGCCAATCCCCGGCTGGACTCGCTTTCTATGCGCCCACCGTCCATGAACACCACGCGGTCGCAGCGTTCGGCGAGGCCGAGATCGTGGGTGACCAGGACCAGGGTCGTTGCGGATTCCGCGTTCATCCGGAAGAGCAGGTCGATCACGGCCGCGCCGGTACGGTTGTCGAGGTTGCCGGTGGGCTCGTCCGCAAACAACACCGCCGGTTGCACGACGAAGGCGCGGGCGATCGCCACGCGCTGTTTTTCCCCGCCGGAAAGCTGGTGTGGATAGTGGTTCCGGCGGGGCTCCAGGCCCACGGTGCGAAGGGCTTCGAGGGCGGCTTCCGCGACGCCTTCCTTGCCCGAAAGCTCCAGGGGCAGCATGACGTTTTCCAACGCGGTCAGCGAAGAGATCAGGTGAAAGGACTGGAACACGAAGCCGACGTGATCCGCCCGCAGCGCAGCGCGGCCGTCCTCGTCGAGCGCCGTAATCTCGTGGGGGCCGAGCCAGATTTGGCCGCCACTGGGAACATCCAGCCCCGCCAGAAGTCCCAGCAGCGTGGACTTGCCGGCTCCGGACGCGCCGACGATCGCTACCGACTCGCCCCGGCCTACGTCGAGGCTGACGCGGTCCAGGATGGTGAGGGGCCCCTCGGGGCTGGTAACCTGCTTGCTCAACTGCTGCGCGCGCAGCACCGTCTCAACCTTGTTTGCTGGAGTTGTAGTCATGTTTTCCAGGTTTCTGTTGCCGTTCGTTTTCGTCCTCTCGGCCGCGACGTCCGCGGCGGCGGACGATGCAGCCATCCTGATCGTCGGGGACAGCCTCAGCGCGGCCTACGGCATGGAGATCGGCGAATCCTGGCCGAGCCTGCTGCAGCAGCGCCTAGATGAAGATGGTCACGCTTACCGGGTTTTCAACTCGAGCATCACCGGCGAAACCACGGAAGGCGGCCGGACTCGCCTGCCGAAGCTGCTCGAGAAGCATGAACCCGCGATCGTCATCGTCGAGCTGGGCGGCAACGACGGCCTGCGCGGGCTGCCGCTCGAGGTCACCCGAGACAACCTTTCCGCGATGATCGAAATGAGCCAGGCTGCCGGCGCGCGGGTCTTGCTCGCCGAGATGCGCATTCCGCCGAATTACGGGCGCGCCTACACGGAAAAATTCAACGGCACATACACGGCGCTGGCCATGCAATACAATGTCGCGCTGGTGCCGTTCCTGTTGCAGGATATCGCCCTGGAGCCCGGAATGATGCAGCCGGACGGGGTTCATCCGACGGCCGCGGCCCAGCCCGTCATGTTGGATCAGGTTTGGGGCGAATTGGAACCCCTGCTCTAGTGGACGGCCACATATTAGCTTTGTGCGATTTAATTGATTTATGCCAAGTTGTCGTTAATTTAATCTTTTAAAGTTGGCCGTGGAATAATTGCCATAAATTGCATCATTAGCTTCTGCGGAGTGGAGAGTGAACCATTGAGCACCATGGTCAAGAAGGAAATGAAGGTCACCAAGGCTTCCGAACATACGGTCGAAATCATCACCAACTCGGGTGAGGGCGCGCAGAAATGCGCCCAGATTTTCGGTCAGACCTGCGCCAAGATGGGTAACGGCGTGTGGACGGTGGAGATCATTCCGGCGGAAATCGAACCGCCGCATCACACCGTGACCAGCACATCGGGCAACATCATCCGTTTCGGCACCCACAAGATTACCAACTGGGGGGACCAGTCCAAGCTCGCCATTGCCTTCAACGACCAGGTGCTGCTGTCGCGCCACCGGCTCAATTCGCTGGACGACAACTGCATCATCCTCCAGGAATCCATGTGGGAGAATCACGAGGACGAATTCATCCGCCGGAATTACGCGGCGGCAATGGAGGAAATGTCCGGCAAGAACTATCGTTTCATCAGCGTGCCGATCGAGGAGGAGGCGCTCAAGATCGTCACCAATCCCAGCCACGGCAAGAACATGTTCGCCCTGGGCTTGCTCGCCGAAATCTACCAGCGGGACGTCTCCATCATCGAGAGGCAGATCGCGAACATTTTCCGTTTCAAGTCCCAGAAAGTGATCGATCTCAACATCCAGCTGGTCAAGAGCGGCATGGCCTGGGCGCGCGAAAATCTCGATTTCCGGTTCGACATCCCATCGATACCGGCAGAGGAAGAGCGCATCGTGATGAACGGCAACCAGGCCTGCGCGCTCGGGGCCATCGCAGCCGGCATGGAATTGTGCGCCATGTACCCCATCACGCCGGCCACGTCGGTCTCGCACGAGTTGGCCGAGATCATCGAGAGTTACGGCGGCATCGTGCACCAGGCCGAAGACGAAATCGCCGCCGCCGGCGTGGCGATCGGCGCCTCTTACGGCGGCAAGGTCGCGTTGACGGTCACCTCGGGGCCCGGCATGGCGCTGAAGACCGAATTCCTGGCTTTGGCGATCATGGTCGAAGTGCCGCTGGTGGTGCTCGACGTGCAGCGCGGCGGGCCGTCCACCGGACTGCCCACCAAGGTCGAACAGTCCGACCTGCTGTCCTCGATTTACGGTCAGCACGGCGATGCGCCGCGGGTGGTGATCGCGCCCCGCTCCATCGAGGAATGCTTCCATTCCATGGTGACGGCGCGCAGCATCGCCGAAACCTTCCGAACCGTGGTGATCGTGCTGACCGACGCCAACCTGGCGACCGGCGTGCAGCAGTTCACGCGCCCAGAGCTCGATATCCGCTGGCAACAGGGCCCGATCGATCAATCGCCGGTGCCCGAGGGCTTGCGCCCCTATGAGTGGGACCCGGAAACCGGCTTGTCGCGTCGCATCATTCCGGGCACCCCGAGCGGTCAGCACACGGTGACCGGCCTGGCGCACGACGAGCACAGCCTGGTTTCCTATCACCCGTCGAGCAACGAGCTCGGCATGCGGATGCGCAGCCGCAAGCTGGCGGTATTCCAGTCGACGCTGATGCCGCCGACCGTTTACGGGGATGAGGAGGGCGACCTCCTGGTCGTCGGCTGGGGATCAACCCAGGGAGCCATCGACGAAGCGGTGGACCGGGCCCGCGCCGAAGGCCGCAAGGTCTCGTCGTGCCAGCTCACCTTCCTGTCTCCCCTGGAGCCGGGCTTGAAAGCTATTTTCAGCCGGTTCAACAAGGTGATGACGGTGGAAATCAATTATTCCGACACCGTGGGCGATCCGTACATCACCGAGGAAACCCGCCGCTACGGCCAGCTGGCCTGGCTGTTGCGGGCGCACACCCTGGTCGATATCGACTGCTGGACGAGCTGCCCGGGGCAGCCGTTGCGGCCGAAAGACATTTATCGGAATATCATCGCGAAACTCGAACCACTGCAGGTCGTTGAGAAAGGAGAGGCAACATGAGCGGTCTGGCTATTTCGCTGCTGGACCTCGAGGTCGACAGCGGCGTCTGTCTCGAGGTGGAGGATTACCAAAAGCGTCCCGGAAAATGGTGTGCCGGTTGCGGCGATTTCGGCGCGCTGAACGCGGTCAAGCGCCTGTTGGCCAAGGAGCAGCTGCAGCCGGAGAAAATGGTGTTCGTATCGGGCATCGGGTGTTCCAGCCGCTTCCCCCACTATGTCAACGCCTTTGGCTTCCACGGCATCCACGGCCGCGCCCTGCCGGTGGCGACGGGGATCAAGCTGGCCCGGCCGGAGCTGGATGTATTCGTCGTGACAGGCGACGGAGACTGCACCTCGATCGGCGCGGGGCACTGGATCCACGCCACGCGCTACAACGCGAACATGGTCGTCATGATGCTCGACAACAATATCTACGGGCTGACCAAGAACCAGACCTCGCCCACCACGCCGCAGGGCTACGCGTCCATGACCTCGCCGCGCGGCTCGGTACTCCCGGCGCTGGACCCCCTGCAGGCGACCCTCGGCGTTTCGAACGCCTCGTTCGTGGCGCAGACGGCCGACTGGGTGCCCGCGCATCTCTACGCCACGCTGCAGGCCGCCTACGAACACCCCGGGTTCTCCTTCATTCGAATCCTCCAGCGCTGTCCGAAGTTCACGCCGGACGTTTTTGAACAACAGGTGAAGGACCCCGACCTGACGGAATTGCTGGTGCACGAAGACGGCGTCGATCCGCCCGGCCTCGAAAAGTTGTTCAAGGCCCGCCGCATTCACAACCCGAGGAACATCGACGACGCGCGGTCCCTGGCGCGCCGCCGGGACATGCTCCGCCTCGGCGTGTTCTTCCGCGATGACTCCCTGCCGGTCTATGACGAGGTGAGGGCCGTGCCTCCGGTAACGCCGCAGGAGAAGATCAACCGACTCAACAAGGAATTCGAACGGTATGCCGTCTGAAGAAAAGAAAGGCGTCGCACTCGAGGCGATTCGCCCGGGCATCGAGCGGTTCCACGCGGCCGTCGCGAAAACCGCCGAGCAGGTCAGGGGACTGCTGACCGGAACCGCCGGCGCGGCCGACGACCAGACAGCTGTGCTCGGCTTTTTCGCGCGCGGCAAGGTCAACGCGGAACGGTTTTCCACATTCATGCCGAAGTCGGGGCGCATCGACGAAGCCTCCGAAGCGCCAACGCGCGCGGCACAGGAAGTGCTGGACACTCTGCTGGCAAGGGGCGACGAGCTGTACGTCCTGACGCTGCAGGACGGCGACGACCTGGCCGGGCGGGTGGCGGAACGGCTGGCGCAGATTGGCCGGGCCTTCTCGGCCGCGCACGTGGTCGAGCTGGCGCAGCGCGGCGAGTTTCGGCTGGAGGCGCACGCCGGATTGCTGGAGCGCTATCCCTTTGCGCAGTGGAGCCGCGCGGAACGGTCACTGGCGCCCGGCCTTGTGATCGATCTGCCGGGTTCGGTTTTTACGCCGGCCATGGTGGTCCCCTTCCTCGACCGCGCCATGAAAATCGTCTTCGTCGTCGAGGGCGATGCACCCGCGGCCGCGCTCGCACGCGTCGTCTCACCCGGTGTGTTCGTGCAGCAGGAGACCGGCGATGCGGCGCTGGAAGCGTTCACCGCGTTCCAGGGAACGGCCGTTGCGGCCCTGGTGCCCGGTGACGCCGTAAGTTTCGTGCATGATCCCGCTGCAGGTGAAACGACCTACGAGCGCTTTGTTTCGCTGACCTTCCCCAGGGAGGTCAGGAAACGCTCGATCGGGGGAATCAGCGCGGCCCAGCAGGCCGAGGATTACGCGCTGCTCGAAACCCTGTCCGTCGTGCCGTCTCCCTCCGGCGATGCGGCCTCCGACCCGGCTGGCAAGCTCTCCGCCTGGCTGTTGAGCCAGACCGATTTGGCGAGCGGCGGCTAAAACCACAGATGACCGGGATCCCCATTCTCGACTCGGCCCTGATTCTTGGTGGCGTGGGGCTGTTCTTCGGCTTCGTGATCGCGTTGGTGAATCAGCGGTTTCGGGTATGGGAAGATCCGCGCATAAGCAACGTCGAGGAGATGTTGCCGAACACCAACTGCGGCGCCTGTTCGCAACCCGGCTGCCGGGCATTTGCCGAAGCCTTGGTGGTGGGGAGCCATCAGCCGTCCGATTGCACGGTCATGGGTCCCGAGGACCGTGAGGACATCGCTGCTTACCTGGGGGTGGATGCCGGCGAGGCGAACAAGCGGGTCGCCCGGCTGCTGTGCGCCGGAGGCAAGGACGAAGCCCATCGCAAGGCCGACTATTCGGGTTTCGGAACCTGCAAGGCCGCGGCCGCCGTTGCGGGCGGCGGCAAAGGCTGCACCTGGGGTTGCCTGGGGCTGGCGGATTGCGAGCGTGTTTGCCTGCTGGACGCCATCTACATGAACGAGGACGAACTGCCGGTCGTGATCCCTGAGCGCTGCACCGCCTGCAACGATTGCGTCGAGACCTGCCCCAAGGACCTCTTCGTCCTGATGCCGCTGGATCACAAGCTGATCGTGCAGTGCCGCAACCTCCTGCATGGCGACGACGCCGAGGACCTGTGCAGCGTGGCCTGCAATGCCTGCACGAAGTGTGTCGCCGACGCCGCGCCCGGCCTGATTGAAATGGTCGACAACCTGGCCGTCGTCAACTACGAATTGGCCGCCCAGGCCGACCCGAAGGCAGTCTCGAGGTGCCCGACCGGCGCCATCGCGTGGGTCGATGGGCAGCAATTCCCGAGCAAAGCGAGAGAGTTGGAGAAACGAGCCGTATGAAGCCGCGCGAAAGTCAGGTCCGCTATCCTGGAGTCTTGACGGCCAGTGACGGCAGCACCGCCGTCCTCGCCATGGAGACCGCAGCCAGCGAGGCTTCGGGAGCCTATCCCATCACGCCGGCCACCAAGATGAGCGAGGGATGGGCGTCGTCGGCCGCGGCCGGCGCCAGGAACGTCAACGGGCGCAGCCTGATCTCGTTCGAGCCCGAAGGGGAACACGCCGCTGCGGGCGTCACGGCCGGTATGAGCATGGTGGGTCTGCGCGCCACCAATTTCGCCAGCGGGCAGGGCATGGCGTACATGCACGAATCCCTGTACGCCGCCGTCGGGAAGCGGTTGACCTACGTGCTGAACGTGGCCTGCCGCGCGATGACCAAGCATTCGTTGAACATCCACGCGGGTCATGACGACTACCACGCAGTCGACGACACGGGCTTTTTCCAGCTTTTCGCCAAGGACGTCCAGAGCGTGGCCGACCTGAACCTGGTGGCCCACCGGATCGCCGAGCTGTCCCTGAATCCCGGAATCTGCGCGCAAGACGGTTTTCAGACCAGCCACGTGATCGAGTCGTACCGCCAGCCCGAACGCGAACTGATCCGCGAGTACCTGGGCAGTCCCGCCGACCTGATCGAGACGCCCACAGCGGCGCAGCGCGCCGTGTTCGGCCCGCGCCGCCGGCGCATTCCCGAGCTGTTCGATTTCGACTATCCGTCCAGCTTGGGCGTCGTGCAGGACCAGGAGTCCTACGCGCAGGGCGTGGCCGCGCAGCGGCCATTCTATTTCGACCACATCGCCGGGCTGGCCGATTGGGCCTTCGAAGAATACGAAGTACTGACCGGGCGCAGCTACCGGCGGGCGATGGGCTATCGCCTGGATGACGCGGAATACGTGATCGTCGGGCAAGGCTCCGTCGTCTGCAACGCCGAGGCGGTGGCCGACCATCTGCGCAAGACGCGGCGCCTGAAGGTTGGCGTACTCGACCTGGTCATGTTCCGGCCGTTCCCGGCCGACCTCGTAAGCCGGCTGCTCGCCGGCAAGAAAGGCGTGGTCGTCCTGGAGCGAACGGACCAGCCGCTGGCCGTCGAACTGCCGATGATACGCGAGATCCGTTCGGCCCTGGCGCAGGCGAGCGAAAACGGCCGGGCGACCAACGGTGTCGCGAAGAGGAGCCGCAAGAAGAAAGAGGCGGCAACGGAGACACACTTGCCCTATCCCGGGCTGCCGGCGCTGGCGGCCGACCAGGTTCCCGATCTCTACTCCGGCTGCTATGGCCTGGGCGGGCGGGACCTGCAACCGGGCGACATCGTCGCCGCCGTCGACAACATGCTCGAGAGCGGCCGGCGGCAGCGGCGGTTTTACCTCGGCATCGAATTCATTCGGAAAGACACGCCGCTTCCGAAAGTGGAAATCTGGCAGCAGACCATCCTCGCGGATTATCCGCACGTCGCCGAACTGGCGCTTCCCTCGGCCGGCAACCTGAATCTGAACCCCGAGGACTCCATCGAGCTGCGAATCCATTCCATCGGCGGATGGGATGTCATCGGCGCGGGCGACGAACTGCTGACCACGGCGGCCGGGTTGTTCGGCTTGCAGGTCAAGGCCTACCCGCGGCACGGCCGGGAGAAGCGCGGACAGCCCACCACGTATTCCGGGGTGTTGTCGAGCGAGTCCCTGCGCGTGAATTGCGAGCTGAAGCACGTCGACCTGGTCATGGCGCACGACCCGAATGTCTTCCTGCATTCCGATCCGCTGGAAGGCATGCGGAACGGCGGCGTCCTGATCCTGCAAAGCGATCGATCCGGGGCGGAGCTCTGGAACAGTTTGCCGCAGACCGCGCAATGGGCCATCCGTGAGCGAAAGATCAAGGTCTGTGCGGTGGACGGCGCCGGCATCGCCAGTGCGGAATCCGCGGATCCGTCCACCCGGTACCGCATGCGGAGCTTGGCGTTCCTGGGCGCGTTTTTCAACGCGGCTTCCCTGGTGGGCCGCAAGGGGCTCACCCGCAACCGTCTGTTCGAGAGCCTCCGAGAGCGCCTGGCCGGGCATTACGGGCAGCGGGACGCGGGCGCCCTCGAGGACGATCTGCACGTCGTCATGCGCGGCTTCGACGAGGTACAGGCGTTGGACCTGGCGGAACTGGGCGACGAAGGCCGGGCCACGCGCATCCCCCTGATCCCCGTCGCCATGGCCGGCGCCGAGGCGGGCAAGGGCATCGGCAACCCCGGCGAATTCTGGAACCAGGTCTGCGCGCTGTACAAGACCGGGAAAGACGTGCTCGCGGACCCGTTCACAGCCATCAGCGCCATTCCAGCCGCGACGTCGACCATGCGAGACATGTCGTCCGTGCGCCAGTTGGTGCCGCAGTTCATCGCCGACAAGTGCACCGGCTGCAGCAAGTGCTGGGTGCAGTGCCCTGACTCGGCGATCCCCGGCGTGGTCAGCACGGTCGAGGAGGTCATTGATGCCGCGATCAGGACGGTTTCCTCGCCGCAGAACCCGCTGTCCCGGCTGACCCCGGTGGTCAGGAATCTCGCCACCGAGTCACGCAAGATCCTGGCCGCCGAGCCGTTCGAGACCTTTGGCGCCGTGCTCGCGCAGGCTTATGAAAAGGTCGCCGAAAAATCCAAATGGAACGAAGACCGGCGCGCCGAGATGGACGTGGAGTTCCAGCAGGTGCATGCGGCGCTGGTGAATTTCCCCCTGGCCCGGACCGCGCCATTTTTCGAACTGCCCGAGTCGGAAAAGAAGGGCACGGGCGGGCTGCTGTCGATCACCATCAATCCGGAAACGTGCAAGGGTTGCGACGTCTGCGTGGCGGTCTGTGACGACGGGGCGCTGGTGAGCGTGCCGCAGACGGACGAATTCCAGGAAACCCTCGAGGCAAACTGGAAGCTGTGGAGGAACCTGCCCGAGACCGACGACAGCTTCATCCGGATCTCCAGCCTGGAAGAGAGCATCGGCGTCATGCCGTCGCTGCTGCTCAAGCAGCGGAATTACATGTCCATGCTGGGCGGCGACAACGCCTGCATGGGTTGCGGCGAGAAGACGGCCATTCACCTGGTCCTGTCCGCGGTGAACGCGGCCATGGCGCCGCGCGTTGAAAAACACATCGCCGAACTGGATCGCCTGGTCAAGGAACTGGACGAGCAGGCCCGGACGCTGCTGATTTCGGGAACCGACCTGGCCACGGTCTCGGGCGAAGCGGACGACGTCGAAATACCCGTGGAAAAGGAGACGAAGCAACGCGTCGCGCTCATCCATCGGACCATCGAGGAACTGAAGAACCTCAAGTGGCGCTACGAGAAGGGCCCGGGCGGACGGGGCCGCGCCCGCATGGGGTTCTCCAACTCCACCGGATGCACCTCGGTCTGGGGCGCGTCCTTCCCGTTCAACCCCTACCCCTTCCCGTGGGTCAGCCACCTGTTCCAGGATGCGCCCTCGGTCGCGGTGGGGCTGTTCGAAGGCCACATGCGCAAGATGGCGGACGGATTCATCTCCCTGCGGCGCGCGGAAAAATTGCTGTCCGGTCGTTACGAGCCCGAGTCCGACGAGGCCCTCTTCGCCGACTTTGGCTGGCGCCAGTTCACGGACGAGGAATTCGCGTTGTGCCCGCCGCTGTTCGCCGTGGGCGGCGACGGGGCGATGATAGACATCGGCTTCCAGAACCTGTCCCGCGTGCTGGCTTCCGGAAAGCCGATCCGGGTGGTGGTGGTGGACACCCAGGCAAGCTCCAGCGGCGGCGGCCAGGGCTGCACCGCCGGCTTCCGTGGCCAGGTTCCGGAGATCACCGATGCCGGGCCGGAGCGAAAAGGCAAGGAGGAGTATCGCAAGGAACTGGCGCTGATCGCGATGGCGCACCGGGGGGCCTTTGTGATGCAGTCCTCGCAGGCCACCCCTTCGCACCTGTTCAAGCACCTGTTGCGGGGCCTGCAGGTTCGGCGCCCGGCCGTGTTCATTCTCAATGCGCCCTGTCCCCGGGAGTGGGGCATCTCGCAGGACAGCGCGCCCGAAGCCGCCCGCCTGGCGCTGGAAAGCCGCGCGGTGCCCAACATCGTTTTCGACCCGGACCGGGGCGCCACTTTTTCCGAATGCCTGAACCTCGAGGGCAACCCCTCGCCCGACGACCGCTGGGCCAGCCGCGAACTGGCGTACATCGACGACGAAGGCCAGGAGCAGCGGATGACCCTGCCGCTCACGATCGCGGACTGGGCCCTGGGCGAGGAACGTTTCCGGGGCCATTTCAGCGAGCCTTCGGAAGCAGCCGAGCTGGTGGCTTTCCATGAATACCTCGACCTGGACGAGAGCGGGCGCGCCGATGCGACGCCGTTCATTTACACCGTGGACGCGGACCGGCGGCTGGGCAGGATCTGCATCTCGCGCGAACTGGTCGAACTCGCCGAAGAGCGCCTGCGTTACTGGGCCCAGCTCAAGGAACTGGCGGGCATTCAGGTATCCGACCACATGCGCGAAGCGGTTGGCGAGACCGAATCACGCAAGCTGCAGCAGCAACTCGCCGCCCTGAAAACCGAGTACGAGGGCAGGATTGCCAAGCTGACCACCCAGTACCCGGTGCTGATCGCGCGGAAGATCGCCGAAGGCCTGCTCAAGGCGAACGGCAACGAAACCGTTGCGCAGCTGCTGGAAAAGGCTGAAAGCTGGGAGGGTCCCGCGTTCAAGGCCCCGCAGGGCATGGACTTCGGGGCCTCGGGGGCGGTCGAAGCGGATGCCGTGGCGCCCGAGGCTACGCCGGCCCAGGCCCCGGCGGAAGCGGCCGCGGATGAAGAAGAGGAGGAATACTCCAGCGAACCCTGGATCGAAACCATCCGCTGCACGTCCTGCGACGAGTGCACCACGATCAACAACAAGATGTTCGCCTACAACGAGGACGGGCTGGCCTACATCGCCGATCCCCGGGCGGGAACGTTCCGGCAACTGGTGGAAGCCGCCGAAAAATGCGCGCCGTCGATCATTCATCCGGGCGAACCGCTCAACCCGGACGAGAAAGGCCTCGAACAATTGATCAAGCGAGCCGAGCCGTTCAACTGATGGGCGCCCGCGAGTTACTCACTTTCCGGCACGGGGTGCATCCCCCGGAAAACAAGCACCTGACCGAAGGCATCGCCTCGCGCCGGTTGCCGTTCCCCGGAGAAGTGATCCTGCCGTTGTCGCAGCACATCGGCGCGCCGGCCAAGGCCCTGGTCAAGGCCGGTGAGCGGATCGAGCGTGGCGACGTGATCGCGGAAGCGGAAGGCATGATCTCTTCGCGCGTGCACGCCACTGCGTCGGGCACGGTGAAGGGGATCGAGCATTGGCCGCACCCCAGCGGCTCGATGCAGCCCTCCATCCGTATCGAGGTCGATCCGCACTCCACGCAGATGCAGCGGCCGCGCCTCGTGCCGCACTGGAACGAGGTGCCGGCGGAGCAATTGTCGGAGGAAATCAGCAAGGCGGGTATTGTCGGCCTCGGCGGGGCCGCCTTCCCGATGCACGTCAAGCTGCGGCCGCCCAAGGACCAGCCCATCGAGGTTCTGATCGTCAACGGCTGCGAATGCGAGCCCTACCTGACCTCGGACCACCGCACGATGCTCGAGCACCCGGACGACGTGCACATGGGCATACGCATCGTGTTGCGCGCGCTGGGCATCACGCGGGCGGTGATCGGCATCGAGGCCAACAAGCCCGACGCCATCGAGGTCATGCGTAAAACCGTTCCCGGCGACCTGGATGTCTCTGTCCAGACGCTCAAGGTCAAGTACCCACAGGGTGCCGAGAAGATGCTGATCAAGGCCGTGACCGGTCGCGAGGTGCCCTCCGGCAAACTGCCTGCCTCGGTCGGCGTCCTGGTGCAGAATGTCGCCACCACCGCCAACGTGGCGCGGATCTTCGAGACGGGACAGCCCCTGATCGAACGCATCATGACCGTTTCCGGGCGCGGCATTCGTCAACCTGGCAATTGGGTGATTCCTTTCGGCACCCGGTTGCGCGACGTGATCGACGCTTGCGGCGGCTTGACCGAGGACGCGGCCGAAATCGTGTTCGGCGGCCCGATGATGGGCCAGAGCCAGGCCACGCTGGACGTGCCGGTCCTGAAGGCGACCGGCGGCATACTGGTGTTGTCGAAAGACGAGTGCAAGCAACAGGACATCCTGCCCTGCATCCGCTGCGGCAAGTGCGTCGAGGCTTGCCCCGTTTTCCTGAATCCACAGTTGCTGGGTTCGCTGGCGCGGGTGGAGCGCTTCGAGGAAATGGCCCAGGAGGCGGACCTGGGCGATTGCATGCTGTGCGGTTGCTGTTCCTTTGTCTGCCCCTCGAACATCCCCCTGTCGCAAATGTTCGCGATGGCCAAGTTTCAACTGAACAGGCTGGCGCGGCTGTGAGCGATCCCGGCATCCGGCTCACGGCATCGCCGCACGTCAGGTCGGCGGAGTCGACGATCCGCATCATGTGGTCGGTGGTCATCAGCCTGGTGCCGGTGATCGCCGCTTCGACTTATTTTTTCGGTCCGAGCGCTCTGTTGGTGCTGCTGGCCAGTGTCGCGGGCTGCCTGATAACCGAGCGGTTGTTCGGCGCCGTCAAGAGTTCCCTGGCGGACGGTTCGGCAATGATCACCGGGCTGCTGCTGGGCCTGACGCTGCCACCCGGTTTCCCACTGTGGATGGCCTTCCTGGGCGGCGCCTTCGGCATGGCCTTCGGCAAGCTCATCTTCGGGGGGCTGGGCCAGAACATCTTCAATCCGGCATTGCTCGGGCGCGCGTTTCTGCAGGCCGCGTTTCCGGTGGCGATCACGACCTGGCCGGCAAAACCCGAGAACTGGTGGACCCTGCAGGGTGACAACCTGGCGTGGCCCTTCATGAGCCCGGTCGTCGACGGCGTCACCGGGGCGACGCCGCTGGGCAATCTGAAGTTCGGCGATGAGCCGGTCATCACGCCCATCAGCGACCTTTTGTTCGGCACGACCGCCGGCTCGCTGGGTGAGACGTCTGCGGTCCTGCTGCTGATCGGCGGCCTCTACCTGGCTATCCGCGGGCACCTGAACTGGCACATTCCCGTCAGTATCCTGCTGAGCGTCTACCTGCTGTCCGGTCTCTTTTACGCTATCGGTATCTCGCAGTTCCCGCCGCTGTTCATGCTGTTGTCCGGCGGCCTGATGCTCGGCGCCATCTACATGGCCACCGACATGGTGACTTCGCCTGTCACCAACGCGGGCTGCTGGGTATTCGGCGTCGGCATCGGCGCGCTGGTGGTCATCATCCGGATCTGGGGCGGTCTCCCCGAAGGCGTGATGTACGCGATTCTGCTGATGAATGCCCTGGTGCCCTTCATCAACCGGGCGACGCAGCCCCGCAAGTTCGGCAGCGCGCGTCGCAAGGCGGCGGCCGCCAGGAAGGGCGGGTCATGAGCGAGAAGACCCCCGCCGATACCCTGATCGTGCAGCCACCCGGCACGGAGTCCGCGCCGCAGGAGCCTGAAGAGGTAAAGGTCTCGACCTTCCGGCTGGTTGCGACCCTGGCCGTGGCCGGCATCGTTGCGGGTGTGCTGATCGCACTGGTGAACCAGCACACCAAGCCGATCATCGACGCCTAC